>Ga0070695_100000001_pt1 | contig 150757 bp, 162 predicted proteins | sample KBSK1252metaG_FD_65471 | JGI IMG/M metagenome (GOLD analysis project Ga0070695, IMG submission 65471) | Corn, switchgrass and miscanthus rhizosphere microbial communities from Kellogg Biological Station, Michigan, USA - KBS K1-25-2 metaG | ecosystem: Host-associated > Plants > Roots >...
GCCGAGCTCCGGAAGCAGCTCGGCGAGCTGCTCGGCGTTGCGCGCCTCATAGAGGAGATCGGCGCCGAGGACGAGATCCCACGGAGCCGCACGGAGCAACAGCTCCGGCTCGCTCCAACGGACTCGGGCCACGCGAACGAAGACCCCGTTGCGTTCGGCGTTCCGCCGGAGCAGCTCGATCGCGTCCTCGGCCCAGTCGGTGGCGAGCACCTCTGCGCCGCGCAGCGCCGCCGCGAGAGCCGGCAGCCCCAGTCCACACCCGAGCTCGAGGACCCGCAGCCCGCCAAGCTCGCGAGCGGCCACGTGCCGCGCGAGAGCGAGGCCGCTCGGCCAGAGCTCAGCCCAGTACGGCATGAACTCCTCCTCGTCGAATGCCGCCTCGTCTATCAGCTCCTCTGCGCTCGGCGGCCGCAGAATCGACAGCCGAAGGCCGACGCCGAGCTCGACCTCTTCCTCGACTAGTCCGTCGATGGAAGCGCGGCGAACAGGTCGACCGGGACGCCGTCGGGATCGGCGAGCTGCGCGTAGCGCTGGCCCCAGAACGCGTCCCACGGCTCCTTCTCGCCGTCGAACCCGGCCCCCACGACTCGCGCGTAGAGCTCGTCGACGTCTTCAGGGCTGCCGCACTCGAAGGCGAGCGAGAGCTGGTTGCCCGTCACGCGCGCCCAGTCCGGCCGGAAGCTGCGGACGACCTCCTCGCTGTCGAGCATCAGGCGCACACCGTTCGGAAGCGTCGCCTCGATGTGGCCGTTGCCCTCGGGGAACTCGATTCCAAGCTGTCCGTAGAACGCCACCGAGCGCTTCATGTCGGAGCAGACAATCCCGATCGCGTTCAGCTGAGGCATAGGGCGGAAGCTAACCGTTAGCGTCGGCGCCATGCGGAAGAGACGACTCGGCTCAAGCGATCTGATGGTCTCCGAGATCTCGCTGGGCTCATGGATGACGTACGGCGGCGCAGTCGCCCGTGAGCAGGCGGAGGCGTGCGTGGCGAGGGCGTTCGAGCTCGGAATCGACTTCATCGACACGGCGAACGTCTACTCCGGAGGCGGCGCAGAAGAGTTTCTCGGGGAGGTGCTGGCCGACCGGCCGCGGGACTCGTACGTCCTCGCGACGAAGCTCTACTTCCCGATGTCGGACGCCGACCGCGGGCTTTCACGCGCGCAGGTGGCGAAGCAGATCGACGCCTCCCTGGCGCGGCTACGGACGGACCACGTCGACCTCTACCAGTGCCATCGCTACGACTGGGACGTGCCGCTCGAGGAGACGATGGAGGCGCTGACGGAGGTCGTGCGGCAGGGGAAGGCTCGCTATCTCGGCTTCAGCGAGTGGCCGGAGGAGAAGATCCGCGAGGCGCAGGCGATGGCCGGGGTCGAGCATTTCGTCTCGAGCCAGCCGCAGTACTCGATGATCTGGCGCGGTCCCGAGCGCGACGTGATCCCGGCCTCGCGTGAGCTTGGCATCTCGCAGATCGTCTGGTCACCGCTCGGCCAGGGCATCCTCACGGGCAAGTACCGGCCAGGTGAGCCCCCGCCCGGCGACAGCCGCGCCGCGCACGAGCGGATGAACTACTTCATGGATCGAGCCGGTGACCAGGCGCTGCTCGAGCGCGTGCAGCGGCTGCGCCCTGTTGCCGAGGAGCTCGGGCTGTCGATGGCGCAGCTCGCGCTTGCCTGGGTTCTGCGGGAGGAGAACGTCGCCTCCGCCATCATCGGCGCGTCGCGGCCCGAACAGGTGGCGGACAACGCCGGCGCCTCGGGAGTCGAGCTCGATCCCCGGGCACTGTCGCGAATCGACGAGATCCTCGGCGACAGCGTCGCCTGGGAGGGGCCCGCCTCCTGAGGCGAGCCCTCCCGATAGCTCACTTCCTGCGGAACCGCAGCGGCGGGTCGTAAACGGAGGCGAGCCGTCCGAGCACGAGTGCACCGCCGAGCAGGCCGAGGTCACGGACGCCGACGTCGTACCACTCGCCGTAGCTGAAGATGTTGATCACGATGCCCGCGAGCCAGGCCGCAACGACGTACGCGGCGTAGCGCGGCTTCAGCGCGACGAGGATCCCGGCGAGGATCTCGACACCGCCGACGAAGTACATGAACTGCTGAGCGGTGCCCGGCGCGATGTTGTCGATCCAGTCGGCCAGGTACTTCGGCCAGTAGACGAGGCCGTTGAAGAACTTGTCGATCCCCATCGTCAGCGGGATCGCGGTGTAGCCGATCCGGAGAAGCCAGAACGCCTGGTAGCGCGGATCGTGGAGGTCGTGAGGCGCCGACTCCTCCACCGGCGCCAGGTCCTGATCCCTGCCCGTGTGTTCGTGGAGCTGGCTGGTAGTCATCGTCCCTCCTTCGGACGCTTCCCACCTGTTGGTGCCCCGCTGAGACTCGTCGAAACCGCGCCGTTATGCGGTTGCGTCGCCGTTGCGCGCCGCGAGCACCGAGTCCGCGATCCCGTACTCGACCGCCTCCGCCGGCGCGAGGAACGATCCCGGTCGATGTCGCGCACGACCTGCTCGACATCCCGACCGGAGTGGTGCGCGATCACCTCCGCATAGCGGCGCGTGAGGGAGAGGATCTCGCGCGCGGCGATCTGGATGTCCGCGGGCGTGCCGCGAAAGCCTCCCGACCCCTGATGGATCATCACCTTCGAGTTCGGCAGGACGAAGCGCTTGCCGGCCGCGCCGCCCGCGAGCAGCAGGGCGCCCATCGACATCGCCATGCCGATGCAGTACGTCTGCACGTCGGGCTTCACGAACTGCATCGCGTCGTACATCGCCATCCCGGCGTAGACGTCCCCGCCCGGCGAGTTGATGTAGAAGCGGATGTCCGTGTCGGGATCCTCCGCCTCGAGGAAGAGGAGCTGGGCGACGACGAGGTTCGCCGCCGACGCCTCCACCTCAGTGCCGAGGAAGATGATCCGCTCCCGCAGGAGGCGCGAGAAGATGTCGAACGACCGCTCGAAGCGGCCGTCGGACTCGACCACCATCGGCACCAGGTGGTTCGATACGCTACTCATCGGTTGCACATTATACGCAACTCATCAGTTGCGCGTTTAGTCCGATCGGAGGAGCAATGGACGTCGAGCGAGAGATCCTCGTGCCGGAGGCACCCGACGAGGTGTGGGAGGCGCTGACCGAGCCCGAGCGGCTCGAGGAGTGGTTCGCAACGGAGGTCGAGCTCGATGCGCGGCCCGGAGGCGAGGGCGTGTTCCGCTGGGGCGACGGCGACGAGCGGCATGCGGTCGTGCGGGAGCTCGAGGAGACCGAGCGGCTCGTGCTCGACTGGGACGACGGTGGAAGCGTCGCGATCGAGCTCGAGCCCGTCGTCGAAGGAACTCTCGTGCGCGTCGTCGAGTCCTCACCCGAGTTCGCCCCTGCGCTGGGGCTCCGCGCGCTGGCATGGACGGCCGCGGCGGCGTAGACCGCGTCTTCACGGCACTCGGTGACCCCGGTCGAAGGTCGCTCATCGAGGCGGTGGCGACGCGCGGGACTGCGACGGCGACGGAGCTCGCGGCCGAGCTGCCGGTGACAAGGCAGGCGGTCGCGAAGCAGCTCTCGTCCCTCGCCGACGCCGGCCTACTCCATGCGACACGGGCGGGCCGCGAGACCCGCTACGAGGTGACGCCAGCGCCGCTCGAGGATGCCGTCGAGTGGATGGTCTCCGTCGGCGCCGCCTGGGACGAGCGGCTCGCGGCGCTTCGGCGCAGCCTCGCCAACAAGACCTGAGATGCTGCGGCCGTGCTGGTCGTCGTGAGCACGGACATGGAGGGCGTGTCGCAACTCCGCCAGGCGCGCGAGATCGTCGCAGCGTGCCCCGAGTACTGGCTCACCGGAAAGCCGCGTTACGAGGAGGAGGTCGCTGCGGCGTGCGAAGGGCTGCTGACCGGCGGAGCCACTGAAGTGGTCGTGCTCGACAACCACGCCAGTGGGAATCCAGCCAACATCGCCGCGGATGCACTCCCGTCGGGGGCGCGGCTCGAGACGTGGAATCTCTGGGATGTGCCGCGCCACGGCGTGGACGCAATGCTGCAGGTCGGCTACCACGCCCGAGGCGGTGTCGACGGATTCCTCTCCCATTCCTACGCGTTCGACCTTCGTCTGCGCTGTGGCGACGAGCTCATCTCGGAGAGCCACGGGCGTGCCTGGGCCGCCCGCACACGTCTGATCGGGATCATCGGCAACGATGCGCACGAGCAGACGCTCGGTTCCCTTTCCGGCACACCGTTCCTCGTCGTGCAGCGGTCGAAGGGCCGTGCGGCGGCTGAGCCGGTCGCGGAGCTAGATGCGATCCAAGAGTTCGCTCGCACGTGCGCCGAGAACGCCGCCGACGTGCAGCCCGTCGACGTGCCCAGCGAGACCCGTCTGGCGGCCAGCTTGCCGAACGGCGCAGAGGTCGAGGCCGCGATGCGCCAAGGCGGGTGGACGCGGACGGGCGAGGTGGAATATGAGGTCCCACTTCGCACGTGGGACGATGCCCGCGAACCTGTCGGCACCGCGATGCTTGCCAGCTTCTCCGACGTGCTTCCTGTCTGGTCGAACGATCTGACGAGCCCCGAGCTGGCAGACGCCTACGATCCCGCGAAGCGCGAACAGCTCGTCGCGGCGATCGACGCCTGGGCAGAGACCTCCGGGCCCGAGTGGTTCATCTCGGAGCCCCGCTAGGGGAAGAGTCTCTCGATCCGCCACTTGCCTGACCGCTCGCGCTCGTAGCGGAAGCGATCGTGGAGGCGGGAGTCGCGGTGCTGCCAGAACTCCCAGGCCGCCGGCGCGAGGAGGAAACCTCCCCACGTCGGCGGCCGCGGAACCTCGCCGCCGCCAAGCTCGCGCTCCAGCTCGGCGAGCCGGTCGTACAGCTCGGTCCGCGACGCGAGCGGATCGCTTTGGCGCGATGCGAGCGCGCCGACCTGGGCGTCGCGTGGGCGTGTCGCGAAGTACGCATCCGACTCTTCCGCGGAGACGTGCTCGACCCTCCCTTCGATCCGGACCTGCCGGCCGAGCGGCCGCCAGTGAAAGAGGAGCGCCGCCTGGGGGTTCGTCCCGAGCTCACGCCCCTTCCGTGAGGTGTAGTGCGAGTAGAAGACGAGCCCGAGCTCGTCGAACCCTTTGAGGAGCACCATCCTCACGGACGGCGCACCGTCGGGAGTGGCAGTCGCGAGTGCCATCGCCTCGGGCACGTCGAGCGCGGCACTCGCTTCGGCGTACCAGTTCCGGAACTGCTCGAGCGGGTCGGAGGCGAGGTCGGCCCGCCGCAGCTCGGCCTCGTCGTCCACGCTCAGAGCTTCGCGCGCAGCTCGGCGGGACGCAGGATCTTGGCCCCGAGCTCAGCGTCGGACGGGACGAGATCCCGGACGACACGCAACACGACCTCTGCGTCGTCGCTGAGCGGGCTCAGGATCTTGTTCCCCTTGAGCAGGGCCTTCCCGCGCGGACCGGTGTGAACGGCGAGATCGCGCTCCGCATAGCCCCGCTCGCGGAGGAGTGCGTTCGCCCGCTCGACCGGATCGTCCATCACGCGTGTTCTAACGGAACAGATCGGTCTCGGGTGGGATGACGAGGTCGGCGGCCCGGCCGTCGCCGCTCACGTTGAGGCCGCGGATGACCGCCACGGGAACGCGATCGAGCTTGCCGAAGACGAGTTGCGCCGCGCCGGCGATCTCGTCGGCAACGGCGATCCGCGTGGCGTGCAGCTCGTAGCCGGCCGGATCGCGCGCGCCCATGAGGTCGCGCACGACCTCCAGACCCGCGGCCCCGATCGCGACGTCCGTCGTCGCGGCGCGCCACGGCCGGCCGAAGGAGTCGGTGATGATGACGCCGACGTCGGCGCCGGTCCGATCGCGCAGCTCGTCCCGCAACCGGGCCGCTGACGCGTCGGGGTCGAGCGGGAGGAGCACCACCGTCTCCGGTGTGGGCGCGTTCGAGGCGTCGACGCCCGCCGACCCGCAGACGAAGCCGTGCCGGGTGCGGGCGATGATGAGCGGGGGCCTGACCCGGACGAGCTCGGCGGCCTCGTCGAGGATGACCTGGATCCGGCGCGGGTCGGCCTCGTCGGCGGCGAGCTCGCGCGCCTGCTCGGACGGCTCGACACCGGCGAGCGCGACTACGCGGCCCTCGACCTTCGAGACGGCTTTCTGCGCCACGACGACGACGTCCCCGTCTGCCAGCTCGGTTCGCTCGGCGATCAGCGCAGCAAGGTCGTCTTCCTCCTGCAGCTCCGGCAGTCCCTCGACCGGCACGACGGAGAAGCCCGGAGCGACGTCCTTGACGAGGATCAGCGCCGGGTTCTCCTCGTCCCAGAAACCGTGCATCTCCTCGAGGGCGACGAAGCCCTGGGCTTCGTAGAACGCGCGAGTCGCGTCGTAGCCGGGGCTCGAGTTCGACGGGCCGAGCGTCTTCACGTGGAGATAGCGGATGCCGCGCGCGCGACACCACGATTCCGCGGCTCGAACGAGTCCCCGGCCGATGCCGCGCCGATGGTGCTCGCGCCGGACGCCCATGACGTAGAGCTCGGCGGCCCGCGGCGTGTGTTGCTTGACGCAGAGGAACGCGAGATCGGGCTCGACCGCGAACGTCGGCAACGCCGCCGCGGCCTGGATGTACCCCTGGGTCGCTTCCTCGATCCCGAACCAATCCGGCAGGTCGCCGAGTACGGCCTCGGCGATACGCGACCGTGCCGCCGGGTCGGTGAGCTCGACGACCTGCGTCACGGAAGGCCGGTGACGCGGATGCCGGCGTGGCCCTTGTAGCGCTTGTTGAGGCTGACGATGACCGCCGTCAGCCCTTCGAGCACCCGCGCGCGAGCGAGTGGCCCGGCGTCGAGCGCGCGGCCCGCGACGACCTTTCCCGCCAGCTCGAGCGCGAGCGCTTTCGCCTCGGCGTCATCGCCGCAGATGAACGCGTCCTCGTCGGGGCGGCCGTGCGCGAGCTTCCCTGCCGCGAGCGAGTGGAGGCCCGCGACCACCGGTGCGCGCACGAGCTCTTGCGTCCGTTCGGCGAGTGAGACGGGCTCCCTGGAGCGGAGGTCGCTGGCGACGCTGAGCAGCGGAGTCGTCCCCAAAGCAGCTGCGAGGGAGGCAGCCGTTTCGAGGGTGCCGTCGGCCTTCGTGGCGAGCACGACCAGGTCGACGTGCGCGACGGCATCGTCGTTCGCCGCGCCGCCCAAGGCGCCGACCTCGCGGGCCTTCTCCTGCGCGCGTTCTTCGTCACGCGACCCGATCACGACCTCGTCGCCAGCCTCGACCAGCCGCGCCGCGAGCGCAAGCCCGAAGTCACCCGTCCCGCCGACGATCGCAACCTTCATGCAGGCACAGCTCCCAACGCGACCTCCGCGAGCCGACGACGCGCGTCGCCGTCGCTCATGAGCGTCCGCGTCACGATCGGCCGGACGTCGCCGAGCCCATCGAGATCGTCCGAGTCGGCCTCGTCCACGAGGAGCGCGTCGATCAGGCCCGGGTAGCAGCGCGCAACGTGGCGCGGCGACGTGCCGCCCGCAAGGCGCCGCAGCATGCGGTCGGCCGGCCCCTTGACCGCGCGGCCGTCGATGAGCGGGCTGACCGCGACGCACGGCGCCCGTCGCCGTGCGAGCGCCTCGCGCACCTCGTGCACGGCGAGGATCGGTCCGACGGAGACGTAGGGGTTGCTCGGCGCGAGCAGGATCAGATCCGCGCCGGCGAGCGCCTCGAGCACGCCCGGCGCCGGCAGCGCCGCCTCCTCGCCCTCGAAGCGCACTGCGTCGACCTCGTCCCGGTGACCGCGCGCCACGAACCACTCCTGGAACGGGAAGGGCCCGGCCGGGGTCTCGAGCCACGTCCGCAGCCGGTCATCCGTCGCCGGGAGCAGCCGCGCCTCGACACCGAGCCTCGCCGCCAGCCGCGCGGTCACGGCGGAAAGCGGCTCACCCGCCTGTAGCGCCTGTGTCCGGACGAGATGCAGCCCCAGGTCCTTGTCGCCGAGCGCGAACCAATCCTCTCCACCAAGCGCGCCGGCCGTTTCGAGCGCGTTCCAGCTCTCGTCGCTTCGACCCCAGCCGCGCCGCTCGTCCGCGAGCCCCGCCAGCGCGTAGAGGATCGAATCGAGGTCCGGCGAGACATGAAGCCCGAGTGCCTCGACATCGTCGCCGACGTTGCCGACCACGGTCGTCGCCGCGGCACCTGCGACGTCCACGAGACCGACGACGAAGCGCGCGCCGCCCACGCCTCCCGAAAGGACGACGACGTTCAGCCGAGACTCCCCTCGAGCTCTGCCAGGCACGCCTGAGTGCGCGGGCCCGCGCGCAACTGGAGTCGCGTCAGGTCATCCATCGTGTCGACATCGTCCGCGAGGTTCGGCAGCGCGATGGACACGGCCTCCATCCCGAGCGAGGCTGCATGGGCCCTGAAGCGGTCGGCGCTGCTCCGACCGTACAGCGGAGCGAACGCCTCGGCCGAAGGAAGGCTGAGCGCGTTGGTCGTCCCGTCGAGCGCCTCGACGAGACCGAGACAACCGGCAGGGGTCGCGGCGAGCAGCGAGCGCAAGTCGTGCGGCACGACGCACGGAACGTCGCCGTTGACGACGAGGATGGGGCCTGGCACGACGCCTTCCAGGCCCCTCTGCACCGCCGACCCCTGACCGCCGCCCGGATCGGAGACGACGTCGGCACCGGCGTCGACCCCTGCGGCCGCCCCCTCCTCGTCCGGCGTCACGACGCGCGTCTGCCCCACTGCGACGCACGCTGCCAGGACGTCCTGGAGCATCGCTCGCGCGAGCGCTCCGCGGACGCGGCGCGAGGAGTGGAGGCGCGTCTTGCCCTCCGCGCCTGCGAACGGGATCACGACCGTGACCACGCGGCAACTATGCACGCTCCGCAACCGGCTCCGGAGATACTGCGGCGTGCGCATCGCGGCCACCCAGCGGCTCCCCGGACCGGCGTGGGGGGAGCTGCCGGAGCTCGAGATGCTCGAGGCGTGGCCGCCGTCCGAGTCGCTGCCGGGAGTCGAGGCGCTCATTACGGTGGTTGTGCACGTGAGCGCGGACGAGCTCGACCTTCTCCCTGACCTCCGCCTCGTTGCGAACTACGGGGTCGGCTACGACACGGTCGACGTGGCCGCGTGCCGCGAGCGAGGGATCGCGGTCACGAACACGCCGGGCGTCCTCGACGCCGCTGTCGCCGACCTCACGCTGGCCCTGATCCTCGCCTGCCGCCGACACCTCGTCGAGTCGGACCGCTTCGTGCGCGAGGGACGCTGGCAGCGCGGCTGGGCGCAGCCGGAGCTGCTCGGACGCGACCTCGCCGGCTCGACGCTCGGGCTTGTCGGGAGAGGACGGATCGGGACGGAGGTCGCGCACCGCGCCGAGGCGTTCGGCATGCACGTCGTCCACCACCGGCAGAGCGACGGGCTCACGCTCGAAGAGCTCCTGCGCACGGCGGACGTGGTCTCTCTCCATGTGCCGCTGACGCCGGAGACGCATGGTCTGATCTCGCGCGAGCGGCTCTCCCTGCTTCAGGACGGCGCGACGCTGATCAACACGGCGCGCGGAGCGATCGTCGACGAGGACGCACTCGTGGACGAGCTTGTCTCCGGCCGGATCTCTGCAGGCCTCGACGTCTTCGCCGACGAGCCCAACGTGCCGGAGCGCCTCCTCGGTCTCGCCAACGTCGTGCTGACCCCGCACGTCGCGAGCGCGACGGTCGAGACCCGGGCTGCGATGACGCGGGTGCTCGTGGAGAACGTGCTCGCCTTTATTCGCGGCGAGCCGCTCCCAAACCCCATCGACCGGTAGCAGCCACCGTTACGAAACCGCAACGCCCGACAACTCACGTCGCGTAACGAAGCGAGAGCACTCCGTTACAAAGACGTGCAGTGCCTGCTACCGGTCGTTGGTCCCCGTCAGGCTAGAGCGCGCCGGGGCGACCGGACGCGACCCAGCCGCGCACCTCGAACCAGTGGCTCGCCCGCAGCGCCTCGGCGACCTTCTCATCGGTGTGAGCCGCGTAGAAGACGTGCCGTTCGAGGTCGCAGCAGATCGCGACCTCGGACAGCGCGATGTCGGGGATCTGCATCAGCGCGTCCGCCGGCAGCTTCGCCTCGGCGACCGTGTAGTGCTTGAACTGGAGCTCGGGAGCGATTTCCATCAGCTCCGGCCAGTCCGGGCAGGTCCTCGAGCTCACGCCGTCGACGGTACGGACAGAGCTCGCCGGACGATTCCGGCAAGCGTGCGGACAAACGTGGGATCGGCGTTCGGCATCTCGATGCGCTCGAGTTGCATTCCGAGCTCGGCCGCCTTCTCCTGCGCCTCGACGTCGAGATCCCAGCGGATCTCGAGGTGGTCCGAGACGAAGCCCACCGGGCAGACGAGGACCCGCTCGACGCCCTGCCCTCGCAGCGACTCGAGGTGGTCGAGGATGTCAGGCCCGAGCCACGGCTCGCCCGTCCGCGACTCGCTCTGGAAGGAGAAGCTCCAATCGCTCACTCCGGAGACATCGGCAACCAGCCGCGAGGTCTCGAGGAGCTGATCCTTGTACGGATCCCCCAGATCGAGGATCCGCGCGGGCAGCGAGTGAGCCGTGAAGACCACATGGCCGTCCGCGCCGCTGACGCGATCTGCGAGAAGCTCGACGAAGCCAGGCTCCTCGTGCCAGCTCTCGATGAAGCGCAGCTCAGCGCGGCCGCCCAGCGCGCGCTCGAGCTGCTCGCGGTAGCCCGCAATCGAGAGCGCGGAGTAATGCGGCGCTAGCACGAGTCCCACGATCTCGTCAGCCCCGGATGCGAGCGCCAGCTCCGCCGCGTCCGCAATTCGTGGCATCCAGTGCTTCATCCCAGTAAAGACCGGCACGTCGAGCTCGTCCTCGAGCGCGACTCGCGTCTGCTCGGTGATCGCGTTGAGCGGCGACGAATCCTCGATCCCAAGCCGACGGTAGCGCTCGACGAGATCGGCGAGGTTCTCGGGCGCTATGGGCCGGCCGCCACGGATGTCCGCGTAGTAGGCCGGCACGTCCGAGAGCCGCTCCGGCGACCCGTAAGCCATGAGAACGACGGCGGCTTTCACTACGGCTGACCGTAGCTGCGGACGAGCTCGGTGAGCCGCGTGAGCACGTCCGGATCGGTCTGGGGAAGGACGCCATGGCCGAGGTTGAAGACGTGTCCCGGCCGACCGCCTGCACGGCGCAGCACGTCGAACGCGGCGGCCTCCACGCGCTCCCACGGGGCGAGGAGCACCGCGGGCTCGAGGTTCCCCTGTACCCCGCGCTCTTCCCCGACCGCCGTCCAGGCCTCGTCGAGCCGGATGCGCCAGTCGACGCCGACCGCGGTGCCTCCCGCCTGCGCCATCTCGGCGAGCAAGTGCGGAGTCGTCCCGGTCCCGAAGTGGATCGTCGGCACACCTGCGGCCGCCAGCACTCGTGCCGAATAGGGCGCGACGAACTCCCGGTAGTCGGCGACGGAAAGGACACCGACCCACGAGTCGAAGAGCTGGATCGCGTCGGCGCCGGCGGCGGCGGTCGCAGCGACGTACGCCGCGAACTGCTCGGTCAGCCGCTCCATAAGCGCGTGCCACATCGCCGGCTCGCGGTACATGAGCGACTTCGTGCGGACGAAGTCACGGCTCGGCCGGCCCTCGACGAGGTAGCCGGCAACGGTGAACGGCCCGCCGCAGAAGCCGACCAGCCCTCGCTCCGGCTCGAGCTCGGCCCGCACGAGCCGCACCGCCTCGAGGATCGGCGCCGCCCACTCCTCCGGCGCCGCCACATGCAGCCGCTCGACCGCAGCAGCTGAGCCGACCGGCTCCTCGACCACCGGACCGATCCCCTCTACGAGCTCCACCTCGACGCCCATGCCGAGGACGGGCGACATGATGTCGGCGAACAAGACCGCTGCGTCGACGCCGTGCCGCCGCACCGGCTGCAGCGTCACTTCGGCACACAGCTCCGGCGTTCCCGCGATCTCGAAAAAGCCGTGCTTCTCACGCAGCGCGCGGTACTCCGGCAGCGAGCGGCCTGCCTGCCGCATGAACCACACAGGGGTGCGCTCAGCGGGCTCGCGCCGTAGGGTGCGGACGAGAAGCGGGTCGGTGCTCAGACCCGGATCGGCTCGCGGCCCTGCTCGCGAAGCAGGCGGGAGAGCCCTTCCTCGAGGGAAACTTCGGGCTCCCAGCCGAGCAGTTGCTGCGCCTTCGTGATGTCGGGCTTGCGCTGCATCGGATCGTCCACCCGGAGCGCCTCGAAGACGATCTCGCTCGACGCGCCGGTGATCCGCTTCACGATCTCGGCGAGCTCGAGCAACGTCCGCTCGTCGGGATTGCCGATGTTGACCGGCAGGTGCTCGCCGCTCTCGGCGAGGAGGACGATGCCGCAGATCAGGTCGTCGACGTAACAGAAGCTCCGCGTCTGCGACCCGTCGCCGAACACCGTGATCGGCTCCTCGGCGAGCGCCTGCCTGATGAAGTTCGAGACTGCACGGCCGTCGTTCGGCCGCATACGCGGGCCGTACGTGTTGAAGATCCGGACGATCGCGGTGTCGACGCCCTGCTGCCCGTGGTAGGCCATCGCCAGCGCCTCGGCGTAGCGTTTCGCCTCGTCGTACACGCCGCGTGGCCCGATCGGGTTCACGTGCCCCCAGTAGGTCTCGGGCTGCGGGTGGATCTGCGGATCGCCGTAGACCTCGCTCGTCGAGGCGAGCAGGAAGCGGGCCCGCTTGAACTTCGCGAGGCCGAGCATATGGTGCGTTCCGTACGAGCCGACCTTCAGCGAGTGGAGCGGCATGCGGAGGTAGTCCTCCGGGCTCGCCAGAGCGGCGAAGTGGTAGATGAAGTCGATGGGCTCGTCGACGCGGATCGGCTCCACCACGTCATGCGGGATGAAGGTGAATGCGTGGTCACGGATATGCTCGATGTTCGCGAGGGACCCGCTGACGAGGTTGTCGACGCAGAGCACGCGGTGGCCGCGCTCGAGCAGGTAGTCGCAAAGATGCGAGCCGAGAAAGCCGGCTCCTCCCGTAACTAACGCCGTTGGCACGGAGGCGATGCTAGCTGAGCTATTTGAGGTCTTTGTTCGATTCCATGTCGAACCACATCGCGAAGAGCGTGAACTGCAGGCCCGAGATGACCAGCAGCGCGACGAGGACGACGGTCGCGATGGGAATCGAGTAGCCCGCAATCCGGTACCCGACGACGACGAGCCCGAGCAGCACGCCGGCGACGGTCGCGATGAACCCCATCACGTAGAAGAACACGAGCGGGTGGAAGTCGCGCTTCACGTACTTCTCCCAGAGCCGCCAGAAGAAGCCGCGCACGAGCAGCCACGCGATCCGCGGCACGACGTGGCGGTAGCGCATGTTCGAGCGTTCGCCGACGCCGTAGATCGGGCGCGACGGGAAGTCGCGCACCCGTGCGTTCCACACGTTGAGGTGGACGAGCATGTCGTTGGGGAAGCCGTAGTTCGTGTAGATGTGGTCGAGGTCGAGCAGCTCGAGCATCTCGCGGGAGACGACCGTGTAGCCGGACTGCGAGTCGGCGACGTGCCAGTAGCCCGAAGCGACCTTCGTCAGCATCGAGAGGATCGCGTTCCCGAAGAAGCGCGTCTTCGGGATCAGCTGCCACGCCTGGCCGGTGGCGAGGCGGTTCGCCTTCGCGTAGTCGAGCTCGCCGCGCGCGACCGGCGCGACGAGCTTCGGCAAGTCCTCGGGATCCATCTGGTTGTCGCCGTTCATGACGACGACGACGTCCATCCCATTCGCAAGCGCGCGGCGGTAACCCGTGACGGTCGCCGCGCCGACGCCGCTCCGTCGCTCGTGCGAGATCACCTCGACCCGCCCGTCACCCGTTGCCTGCGCGACCTCGGCCGTGCGGTCGGAAGACCCGTCGTTGACAATGATGATCCGGTCGACAAGCGTTGGGATGCCGCCGATCGTCGCGCCGATCAATTCCTCCTCGTCGTACGCGGGGACAACGACCCCGACGCGCTTCTCCTCGAACACGGGCAGAGACTAGTCGCCGTTGCGCGGCGCGAGCCGCGGCACGACCGTGTCCCACAGGAGCGCGGCGAGCGCGCCGAGGATGAGGCCGATCAGCGCAGCGATGACGACCGTGTTGCGCCGGCTGCGCGCGGTGATCTTGTTCGAGGCGGCGTGGGTGTAGACCCGCGGCGACTCGACGCCTTTAGCCAGCTGCAGCAGCTGTGTGTTCGTGGTCTTGTCGATCTGGTAGGAGCGGAGCGTTGTCTGCACGATCAGCTTGATCGTGTCGGAAAGGTTCGCGCTCGCGACCGTCGTCTGGACCGACTTGATCTGGGCATTGTCGAGGGCGATCTGCGCGTTGAGGTTGGCGATCTTCTGCGCGGCGTAGGCTCCGAGATGTTTCGCGCTCACCACCTCCTCGGCGAGCGCGTTCGCTGCGCAGGCCGCGACCTTTCCCTTCTTCGCCTGCACGGTGATCTTGACGAGCGGGTTGATCTGTGACCCGGTCTTCGCGGACGCTCCGGTCGCGATCGCCTGCGTGGAGATGCCCTTGGCGAATGCCGAGGCCTTCGTCTTGCAGCGGTTTGCGACCGTGTTCTGCACGGCCCGCGACTGGACAGCGGTCGCAACGGCGGACGGGTTGGTCTGAATGTTCTGCACGAGGCCCCCGCCGGTCGGCGTGTAGGGCTGGCCGAGATAGATGGTGGCCGTGGCCGCGTAGATCTGCGAGCCGCCGAGCGAGACGAGATACCCGATCACGGCCCCCACGACCACGCCCGCCGCGAGCAGCCACCAGCGGATGGCGAGCAACCGGACGTACTTCGCGAAGTCGACTTCCTGCTCGGCCTCCGGGTCGAAGCCGCGCGACGGGGGAGCAGGCGCTGTCACGAGGGGCGACGATAGCCGACGTGCATGAGGGTGCTCTTAGGAAGCGCTCTCAGCGAGCCAGACGGCGGCGATGCGAGCGCCGCGGCTCGACGGCGTAGATGCGCGAGAAGCCGTTGAGGAGCAGCCGCATCCCGTTGCCCGAGACCGGAACGTACTGCCCGTGCGGGAAGGTCAGCACCCGACTCCCTGTGCGGACGTTCACACCGAAGATGCGGTGCGAGAAGCTCCCGACGTACGCGACGCCGTCCACGATCACTGCGGCTCCCGAGATCGGGCCCCCGGTCGGGATGCGCCAGCGGACGCGCCCCGTCCCAACCGAGACGCCGTAGAACCAGCCGTCATAGGAGCCGAAGCAGACGACGCCGTGGGCGACGGCCGGGGAGGAATAGACGTAGTAGCCGGCAGTCACGCGCCAGAGGTACCGACCGTTGGTCGTGAACGCGGTAAGCGAGTTGCCCGTCGACGACGGGACGAAGACCCGCCCGTTCGCGACGGCCGGCGTCCCGTAGATCTTGCCGTTCACGGTGCCGATCCAGCGGGTCGCGCCGGTCGCCGGCGAGAGCGCCCAGAGCCGTCCCGCGTAGTCGCCGATGAAGAGGCGGCCGTGCTCGATCGCGGCGCTCGAGGTGATCTTCGCGCCGAGGTAGCGGCTCCAGCTGAGCTTGTGCCTCCGCAGATCGAGCGCGTACATCCGGCCGCTCGCGGTGCCGAAGTAGTCGGTCCCGTGCACGACGACCGGCGACGACTCGATCGCAGAGCCGGCGTTGTAGCTCCACTTCAGGTGCCCGTTCAGGCGATCGAGCACATAGACGTGGCCGCCCATCGTGTGGTAGACGACCTCCTCGCCGTCCACAGCAGGCGAAGACGCCATGCGTGGAGCACCTGGAGTGTCGTGCCGCCAGGCGATCTTGCCGGAGCGCATCGAGACCGCCTGGACGGTCCCGTACTGGCTGCCGATGTACGCGAACCCGTTCCAGACGACAGCGGGGAACTCGATGAGGTGACCGAGGCCGCGACTCCAGATCAGCCGGAACGGCGGGCGGAGCCGGATGTCGGTCGGCGCCTGCGTACGCGCCTTCGTCGCGCCGTAGACCGGCCACTGCAGGTCGGGCTGGTAGATCCGGAGCGTCTGCCATTTGCGATGCCGGAAGTTGACGCGGAAGTTGGCCGGCGAGTAGCCGCGGGCCGAGACGGAGACGTTGAACCGCCGCCGCGGAGCCTTGAACTCGGAGTCCCCATGCCGGTCCGTGCGCTCGTTCTTTCCGCCGAGGCGCACACGGGCGCCCCGCACGCGCACGCGTCGGTCGCCGTCGAGGATCGTGACCCTCAGCTTCCCGTGCGGACCGTTCGAGTGGTGCGAGGGCTTCGGCTTCGGCGTCGGTTTCGGTTTCGGTTTCGGCGGTGGGGGCGCGGCCTGGTGGCGGCTCATTCCGCAGCCGGCGAGCAGGGCCACGAGAGCCGCCACGAGAAGAACGCGCGCGATCATGCGTGCTCCCCGACCGCGAGCTCGCGGTAGCCGGTGAGCCAGAGCGGCGCGCCGTCGATGTCGCGCAAGATGACGTTGTCGTCCGGAAAGTGCGCGACGGGCTCGCCGATCTCGTCGAGGCGGCCGAGCGTGGCGAGAACCTGCGCCTCGGCCATGTTGGCACCACCGGCGGCGAACGCCGAGGTCGCCGCGACGTGGCGGACGTTGATCTCCGTCACCTTGAGCGCCCCGGTGCGGTCCTCGCGCAGGTCGACGGTGAGGAGGCCGTGCGCGGGCTCGCCGGTGAGGCCGCCGAGGAAGCGCACCGCCTGCTCGGCGAGCGTCCGCGCCCGCTCGTCATTGATGAGCCGGCCGCGGTTGATGTTGCCTGTGATGCCCGAGACGGCGAGGTGCCCCATGAAGTACTCGAGCCGCTCGTAGCAGCCCGCCTTGAGCAGCGCGTCCTCGTAGAACAGGAGCGAGCAAGCGATGTTCCTTCCGGGCAGGTGCTCGGCCACCATGAAGCTGGGGATCCCCGGGTTGAGGTAAGCCCAGGCGTACGCCTCCTCCGGCTCGGTCACCTGGATCGAGCCGATCCCGCTCGACGACCCCTCGGAGTAGTCGCGGAGCCAGACTGGGCCGCCGTCGAGCTCGAGCTCGTGACGCGCGAGCAGCTCGTCCCGGCTCGCGATGCGGTACTTCGGCACGAAGCCCGTCTCGCGGAGCGCGTCGTAGAGCTTGCTCTTCGAGATCGCGACCTCCACGAATCCTGGCGGCGGGAGCAGTGCCGGGACCGGGAACTCGCGACCGCTCCAGAACAGCACGTGGGCCTCGGGCCCGATGATCGCGACGTCGATCTGCTCTTTCCGGCAGATCTCCGCGACGAGCTCGGGATAGCCGGGATCGCTGGGCTCGGAATCGCGGTACACGCGCTCGTAGAGCCCTTCGTAGAACCCGTACCAGTTGCCGCCGCGATCGGCGCCGACAAGCCGCGCGTCGGCAAAGAGCCCGCTGGCACGGAGCGAGCGGGCGATGGCTCTCGGCGTGACGCCGCACGCGCCGGTCACGAGGATGTTCAGCGGCGCCACAAGCTTCGAGGATAGCCCTCGCTGGTTACGGCGTTGTATGCCAGCCGCCGGTATCGCCCTTGTACGTGCCGCTGAAGAGGGCGCGCGGCGTCCGGACGAGGATCCGCAGGTCGAGGAGGGGCGAGCGGTGCTCGACGTACCAGACGTCGAGCTCGATCCGCTCCGCCCAGGGCAGCACGGCGCGGCCGTTCACCTGCGCCCAGCCCGTGATGCCCGGCTTCACGTCGAGCCGGTGCCGCTGCCGCTCGTCGTACTGCTCGACCTGGTAGCGCAGCGTCGGCCGGGGCCCGATCACGCTCATCTCGCCACGGACGACGTTCCAGAGCTGCGGCAGCTCGTCGAGCGAGAGCTTGCGCAGGAGCCGGCCCGCGCGCGTGATGCGGGTGTCGCCGCGGTTGACCGCAAGGCCGGCGCCCATCGTCTCGGCACCGACGACCATCGTCCGCAGCTTGAGGAGCTCGAAGTCGGTGCCGTCCCGGCCGACCCGCGTCTGGCGATAGAGAACGGGGCCGCCGTCCTCGAGCTTGACGGCGAGCGCGGCGAGCGCGAGGAGCGGCGAGGCGACAAGGAGCGCTCCGCCGGCGATCGCCACGTCGGCGGCTCGGTTCACGCGAGCTCCTCCCGCTGGGGAGCCCACGTGGCCGGCACGCCGCGCCGCAGGGAGTTCCAGAGCGCGACGACCGTCGCCCACGTGATCAGGACGTAGTAGCGAGCGATTCCCACGCCGGCGAGAGCCGCCGCGAGCAGCCCCAGTTGGAGGCCGACGAGCACCGCGTAGACGGCGCCGCGGCCAAGCAACGCGATCGAGCTCCCGAGCAGGATGAGATGCAAGAGCCCACTCGCGTAGCGCAGGTGACGGTGCGAGACGAGCGCGAGGAGGTAGCCGGGCGGCTGGCGGCGCAGCATCCGCCCGCGCAGCACGATGAGCCAGGAGTGCTCGAACATCCGCACCTTGCGCCGGTACTCGCTCTCGTTAGTCGGCGTCGGGCGCTCGAAGGCGAGGGCCTGCGGCTCGTACACGGCCCGACGGCCGTGCTGGACCATGAGGTACGGGAGTGAGAGGTCGTGGCCGAAGCGCGGGTCGACCTCGACGTAGTCCGACCGGCGGAGCGCGTAGATCGCGCCGTTGCCCGCCGTGACCGAGCCGAGCCGCGACTCGCCGTCACGCGTCACCAGCTCGTAGCGCCAGTAGACGCCCTCCTTGTTCGAGCCGTCCGGAGCCTCGAGCCGCAGGCGGCCACAGACGTACGCGACATGCGAGTCCGCGAAGTTGCGGACGAGCTTCCGCACCGCGTCCGGAGCCCAGGTCGCGTTCGCGTCGGAGAAAGCGACGACCTCGGCCTCGGTCGCACGCACGGCAGCGTCCTGGGCCGCCACCTTGCCGCCGCGCGGGTTGCGAAGCACCCGCGCACCTGCCGCCTCGGCAAGCTCCTCCGTCCGGTCGGTCGAAGCATCAGAGGTGACCACGATCTCGAGCAGCTCCGGCGGATAGTCGAGCGCGCGAAGGTTCTCGATCCGGCGCTCGATCGCGTCCTCCTCGTTGTAGGCGGTCACGATGACCGCGACGGTCGGGAGGAACGCGTCGTCGCGGGCGATGAGCCGCGTGCGGACGCGCGCAGCGAGCGCGACGGTGGCCGGATAGAGCACGTGCGTCCAGGCGAGCGCGGCAAGCGAGCCCCAACAGAGGACGACGGCCACGGTCATCGCGGGCGAACGCTATCTGGTGGTCGACTATCGTCTTCAGCCCAGAGCGGCTGCGAAGGAGGCTTCCCCGGAACGTCCAGCTGCTTCCATGGTGTCCCGGGCGGAGCTCGCCGAGCTCTTCGGACGCGCCTCGGGCTTCGTCCTCGTTGCCGAGGAAGACTTCGGCATCTCGACAGTGGAAGTACTCTCGTCCGGAACGCCGGTGGTAGCGCTCGACGCAGGCGGCGCCCAGACATCGTCTGCCCAGGAGTCGACGGCGTGCTGATCCCAAAGGCCGAGCCGGCAGCACTGAAGGAGGGCATCCAGGCCATTGCGACGGGCTCGTGGGATATGGAAACCCTCCGAGGTCGAGCGCTCGAGTTCTCTACAGAGCGGTTCCTCGAGCGGATGCGCTCCTGGCTCGACGAGGCGTCCACTGCGGCGCGAGGGCGACCGATCCGGTGGGCGAGCCTGAGCTAGCGGCGGGGGGAAGCACCGCTACGATCGCCGCGTGTCTGCCGCCGAGTTGGTCATCTACAACCTCGGCTGCGGCACTCGGACGCATCCGGCGTGCGTCAATGTCGACTGGTCGATCCATCTGCGCCTGCGGAAGCTCCATCTCTCGTCGTTGGCGGGAAGTCGGGCAGAGAAGATTCGCGCGCTGCCTCGAGACATCGTCGTCCACGATCTCCGGAAGGGGATCCCTGCCCGTGACGCAACGGTTGACGTCGTCTACCACTCGCACGTGCTCGAGCACATCGATCGCGACGATGCTCCTGGCTTCATGGCGGAGGTCCACCGGGTGCTCAAGCCGGGTGGCGTCCAGCGGGTGGTCGTCCCGGACTTCGAACATCTGACCCGCCGGTATGTCGAGGCCTTCGGCGGCGAGGGTCACGAGGCTCGAATTGCGGACATCATCGAACAGATCGTCCGCCGGGAAGCTGCCGGCACGGCATCCCAACGCCCGCTTCGCCGCAGGATCGAGAACGCTTTGCTCGGTGACGCGCGCAAGCGGGGTGAGACCCATCAATGGATGTACGACCGGCTCTCACTCACAGGTCTCCTCGAGACGTGCGGCTTCACCGCAATCTCCGTCGTCGATCACGCCACGAGCCGGATACCTGGCTGGAACAGCCTGGAACTCGACGTCGAAGCCGACGGGCAGCCGTACAAGCCTCACAGCCTCTATATCGAGGCACAGAAGGGCTAAGAGATCCGGTCTCGCACGGGGCGGGGCTAATTGCCCCAGGGGCCGTAGCGCAGCTTCGGCGACGGCCGCGTGAGCGAGAAAGCGAGCGAATATCCGGAGCCCGACGCGCTCGCGCGCAGCTGGTCCCTCTTCGTCGCCGCGAGCCGCAGCTTTGCCTTGAAGATGCCGGACCCATTCGACCGAATCTTGGCAACGGTGCGCCAGGCCCCATGGCTCCCATGGCGGCGCTGGATTCGCACGAGCTGCCTGTCACTCGTCGCGTCGCGTCCCCAGACGGTCACGCTTCTCTTGCCGAGGTATGCGACAAAGGGGAACCGGAACGCCGTCCGCACCGGCTTGGCCCTTGCGCGCGCCAGCGACGACGCATGGAAGTAGAGGCCGCTCTGATACGGGCTCTTGCCGCCCTTGTCCTCGAGGCCGAACCAGGTTACGAGCGAGACGCCGGAGCGCCACATCTGGTAAAGCGCCTCGGCCGTCCAGCGCGCCGCGAGCCCGACCGGCGCCGCATGCCTCCGCGGCGGTTTCGTATCCCAGCTGAACTCGGTGACCCAGAACTGCACGCCGCGGGTCGAAACGATCCGATGGAACTTCACCGCGGTGCGCAGAAGCGAGCGCATCTCCGGCAGGTCGCCGAGTGACACATCGTCCTTGCGGTTCGCGCTACCGAACGGACCGTTGAACGAGTACGGATGGTGCGCCCAGACGTCGAAATGCGCCTGGTTGCGGCACGTGCGGTGCGGATGCTTTCCGCCCGAGACGCACAGCATGGCCCGCATGAACGCCAGCGGAGGAACCGAGTACCAGGTCTTCGTCTTGTTCCCAAACGGGTCGAGCCCGCCGGCAACGACGAGGTTCGACTTGCTGACGGCGTGGACGGATGTCGCGACAGCATTCACCATCCCGCGATAGACAGCCGGCTTCGCGGGCGACAGGTCCTGGCTCAGATTCGGCTCGTTCCAGACCTGGAAGACGTGCACAGGCGGTGCGTTGTGCTTGCCGTCGTAGTGGAGCGCGAGCGCTTTCGCGAACTGCTGGAGCAAGGAATCCTTCGGAGCACCTGCGCCACCCTTCCCGGCGCCGCCCTGCGCCCACGCGGGAGCGCGCGCGATGTCGAGGATCGGCGTCAGGCCGGCCTTCTCCGCCGCGGCGAGCGTGACGTCGAGCCACTCCCACGAGTAGCCACGGGAGTCGGGATCGGAGGCGGTGCCGGAAGGGGGCGCCTTCGGAGCAATCTCGTTCCAGGCCGCGATGATCCGGACGTACGAGGCACCGGCGGCTCGCGCCTTCACAAAGCCGAGTGCGCGCTGAGACCCGGTGAGCGTGAAGGGATCGTCGAGCGACGTGCGGAGCGGCAGCGTTCCACCGGTCGAGTACGTGCGCGTGGCGTGCCCGGCGCGACGCGAGCTAGCCGAACCGGAGGAGACTGCGACCGCGGCCAAGATCGCGATTGCAAGTCCAACGAGGATGTTGCGAGCGGTGACCCCCACCGCCGGACAAGCTAACGGCGATCCGCGGAGGTCGCGGGAATCCTTGCGAAGCCTTTACAGCTGACGGCGCTTAATTGCCCCACGGGCCGTAGCGCACGTTTTTCGGGACGGTGAGCGAGAAGGCGAGCGAGTTCCCGGACCCCGCAGCCGTCGCTCGCAGCCAGTCCGTCTTCGTCGCTGCGAGCTTCAACGTCGCCTGGAAGATCCCGTACCGGTTCGTTCGCACCCGCGCCACCGCACGCCATGCCCCCTGCGCGCCGTGGCGTCTTTGGATGGTGACGAGCTGCTTCTTGCTCGTTGCGTCGCGCCCCCACGTCCGCACCGTCCCCTTGCCGAGGTAGGCGACGAAGGGGAACCTGAACGCGGTCCGCATCGGCTTGGCCTTGGCCTGCTTCAGCGACTTCGAGTGGAAGAAGAGCCCTGACTGATACGGGCTCGGACTCGGCTGGTCCTGCAGCAGGAACCAGGTCACGAGGCTGACCCCCGAGTGCCACATCTGGTAGAGCGACTCGGCCGTCCACCGGGCTTCCAAACTGAGGGGAACCCCGTGCTTCCTCGGGGGGTTCGTGTCCCAACCGAATTCCGTCACCCAGAACTGGACGGAATGGGAGGAGACGATGCGGTGCAGCTTGACGGCGGTCTTGAGCAGTGCCCGCATCTTCGGTAGATCGCCGAGGGAGACATCGTCTGTGCGTTTCGCGTGCCCGAACGGACCGCCGAACGTGTACGGATGGTGCGACCAGACATCGAGATGCACCTTTGTCGAACAGGTCGCGTGCGGGTGCGGCCCCTTCGAGAGACAGAGAAACGAGCGCATGAACGCGAGCGGAGCCTGAGTGACGAACTTCTTCGCCAGGTGCTCGAACGGATCGAGACCGCCGGCGATGACGAGGTTTGCCGGATTCACCTTGTGCACCGCCGTGGCGACTGCGTTCACCATGCCGCGGTAGGTAGCGGCCGCGTTGATGGGAGAGAGGTCGAAGCTGAGATTCGGCTCGTTCCAGACCTGATACGCGCGCACCGGAGACTGGCCGTCGGCGCCGTCATACCGGCGGGCGACGGCGGTCGCGAACGCGGCCAGGTCGGAAGCGCGCGGCGAGCCCGCCGTTTGGCCGTTGCCCGGCCGCGCGAAGCCCCAGGTGGGAGCAGTGCTGATGTCGAGGATCGGCGCCAGCCCATCCGCGTCGATCGCCTTGACGGTGTTATCCAACCAGCCCCAGTTGTAATAGGGCGAGTCCGGATCGGTCGCAACGAAGTCGCTCGGAAGCGTCGGCGGCGCAATCTGCGACCAGGGCACGACTAGCCGTACATAGCCGGCGCCTGCAGCATGCGCCATCTTGAAGGCCACCGCCTGCTGGACTCCCGTGAACGTGAACGGATCGAGCAGCGAAGTTCGAAGCGGCGCCGTCCCCTTGGTCGTGTAGGTCCGGAGCTGCTGCGCCGAGTGGAGCCGACTTCCCGCGCTCGCCCGGCTCGCGTTGCCGCTGGTGAGCGCTAGCAAGCTGACGCAGACCCCTGCAGCTCCGATCGTCAGAAACCTCCGCGAGACCCTCGACCGCACGGCGGGCACGCTAGCTGACGCGTCGGCGGCCACAGCCCGTCCTTAACGGAAGCTTCAAGAAGCCCGTCGACACACACGCAGAAAGCTCTCACAACGCGGGGCTACACTCGTCGCCGTGAAGGAGGCCCTGGTGACGGCCGCGGCCGAGACGGATAGGCCAAGTCGCAGGGTCCATCGTCGCGGCAACTTCGCCACAGCAGCCTTCTGGCTATTCGGCTCGGCCCTGGTGGCGCTGGCGCAGCCGAACTCCGCCCGCGGGATCGCCGCGGCCGGAGCCGCCGCTGCCGGCGTCGCCACGATTCTCGCCGTCAGCCGGCTGACGCAGGATCCCGACCGGCGCTACTTCCGGTCGCTCATCGGCGCAATGGTCGCGGTCTCGGTGGTCGGAGACTGGCTCGTGCAGCGGCTGAATGGCGACGCGAACGGCTTCATTCAGTACGGGCTCGACACGCGGATCGCGTTGCCACTCATCTTCGTGTTGCTCGCGCCACTGGTGGTACGCGCGATCCCGGTTCGACTCCGGTCCCGCGCGCTCTGGCATGACCGCGCGGTCGTCGCCCGACAGGCCAGTCCACTGGACTGGGTCGCGGCCGCCTACGCCCTGCTGATCCTCCCCGACCTCCTCCTCGGTCTCGCCCACCACGCGCCGAAGACGTACATCGCGCAGGACCTGGGCCTGATCGTCTTTCTCGTGTTCGCGTACGTCACGGGGCGCACGGTCAGCGTCCAGGCCGGGCGCGACTCGGCGATCGAGCTGGTGGTCGTGCTTCTCCTGCTCGGCGCTGCTCAGGCCGTCTTCGGATGGGACACCACGCCGATCTTCACCTATGTGGAGGCGGCCTGTGCGGCCGGGGTGGGCTTCGCCCTGCTTCGGCGGAGCAAGGCGAGCCTGCTGCTCCTCGCCTTTGCGATCGCGCTGCTCGCCAACGACGCGGTCGCGATCAAGACCGGAAGCGGCTCGACGACCGCGATCGAGCTCGCGGCAGCGCTCGGGATGCTCGTCTATCTCGTGGTGCGTGTCCTAGGCCTGCTGCCCGAATGGCTGGCCGTCGCGATCGCGGCGACAGCGGTCGTCGGCTTCATCGCCTTCACCCACAACGGCCAGACGGTCCGCGGCCAGTACCTCGGCATGGACGCATCGAATCTGGGGCGAACGTACGAAGCCCACCAGGTGCAAAAGGCGATCCACGCCACGCCGGTCTCCTTCGTCTTCGGACGCGGGCTCGGCGGAACCATCAACGAGACGAATGCGCCGAGGGCGTTCGCAGAGTCTTTGGTCTACGGCGGACGTGACCTCGCCCACGTGCAACAGGTGCACCTTCTCCCCTACGAGTTCCTGCTCAAGTACGGCCTGCTCGGATTCGTGTGGCTCGGCGCGTTCGTCGTCGGCGTGGCCATCCTCGCCATCCGCGCTCTCGAGAGCGCCGTCAAGCACCGGGACCCGACACCGGTCGTCTACGCCGCGCTTCCACTCCTCGGTATCGCCGCCGCGCTCGCTGCCGCCACCCACCTTCAGGACAACCCGCTGAACGCCCTGGCAGTCGGAGTCCTCGTCACGCGTTTCGGCGGCCAGCCTTCGCCCTGGCCGCGCCTGGGCCTCGCGGTTCCGGTGACCGCCGCCGTCTGCGCCGTGGTCGGTGCCGTCGCTTTCGGCGGACGCGTCGCCCCGTTCCCCACCACGAGCGTGGCCGGCGTGCCAAACGACGTCGCGTTCGTCGGCGACGTGCGGGTCTTCTACCCGCGCCCCTACCATCGCCGCTACTTCTCAACCACGAGCGACGCCGTCACCGGCGTCCACGGCAGCCGGGTGCGGGGCGTCGTCGTCGCGAGCTATCCGCTGAAAAGGAGCCCCGAGCTCGGAGGGCCAGGTCAGCGTCTCCGGCCGGACGGCGTGTTCTTCGAGCTGTACCAGGCGCCGCGCAGGCCTCACTACCAGGCACCGAGAAGAGCCTTCCCGCTGACGATCTTCGACCTCCAGACCGTTCGTGCGCTGACCAGCACGGAGACCACGGAACAGGGAGGTTTGGTCTTCCGTGTGAAGGGCCGCAACTACCGAATGATCCTCTGGGTCGGTAAGGACGCTCCGAAGTCCGCGCTCTTCATCGTCGACGACCTCGTGGGCTCGATTCAACCCGCCCCCAAGCACGTGAAGCCGCGTGCGCAATTGCAGCCTCGTACGCCTGGACATAAACATCGGCGGTCTGCTCGGCGCTGAACCGCTCGAGAGCGATCTCCCGGCCCGCAGCTCCCATCCGGGCCCGCAGGGCATCGTCGCCCAGCAGCCGTAGCACGGCCTCAGCGATCGGCTCCGGTCGCTCGGGCTCCACGAGAAGGCCCGTGACTCCGTCGTTCACGGCGTCGCCGACGGCCCCGACACGGCTGGCCACCACGGGCACACCGCACGCCTGCGCCTCGAGCGCCGTCGTCGTCGTTCCCTCCGAGCGTGGCAGCGACGTGATCAGGTCGACGTCGAAAGCCGGATACCAGCGCTCGACGTCCGGCCGCTCGCCGGCGAAGACGACCGGGTTCGGCAGCCCCAAGCTGTCCGCCTGCCGCCGCAGGCGCTCGCCGTAGTCCTGATGCGAGGCCGGAGCGCCGCCGACCACGACGAACCGGGCCTCCGGACGCTCCGTGGCGATCAGCGCCGCCGCGGCGAGGAAGTGCTCGACGCCCTTCATAGGGTTGAGGCCAGAGACAGTCCCCACCACTGGTGAATGAACGGGGATCCCGAGTTGCTCGCGGAGCTCGCATCGGCGTTCCGTCGAGGGGACGAACCGCTCGGTGTCGACCGGAGGGAAGTAGACGAAGGCCGGTACCGAAAGCGAAGCCCTGCCACCGTGGAGGCCGACGAGGCTCTCCCCGTCGAACATCACCGCGTCCGCCATGCGCCGGACGAGCACCATCGCCGACCGCCGCACGAGCGGGGGCGGACGCGAGTCGACGATCTGCCAGACGACGGCCGCGCCGGCGCGCCGGGCGGCGAAGGCAGCGTGCGAGTTGACGAGCCCACCGATCTGGACCACACATGCTCCCGTGGCCTTGATCGCCGCCTCGAGCGCGCCCACGCTCGGCAAGAAGTCACGCGCGTAGCGCAGGAGCAAGCGCGGGTCGGGCGAGGCTCGCAGCCGGGAGAGACACAGCGCGTGCACGGGGACTCCCTCTGCCTCGAGCCTTGCGGCGGCGGATCCCGGCTCGTCCGGGATCGCCACCTCGATCTCCCATCCTCGACGGCGCAACGGCTCCCTGAGCCGCAACGCCTCGTTGTGCGGCCCGCCGAAGAACGGCGAGTGGACGACGCTGAGGACCTTCATCCCGGGCCGCGAGGCTAGCACCGGGTCGCGGCTAGCCTGCGCCGAGCACACCGTGGGAGCCAAGGCCGTCCTGTCCGAGCTACTCGTCTGCCCCGCTTGCCGGAACGACCTTGCGTGGCACGAGGAGGCGATCAACTGCAAAGGATGCGGTGCGGTCTACGAGATCATCGACGGCATCCCCGTCCTTCGCCCCATGGAGAGCCGCGTCGCGGATGGACGGAAGGATGTCCAGGCGGCGTACTTTGACGAAGCCGACCCCGAGTTCGAGATGACGCGACCGCACGGAACGCCGTGGCTCTATCAGTGGTTGCTCGCGGAGAAGTTCCGGCGCAGCCTTGGCGCGCTGCGGCTGCCCGCCGAGGGCCTGACAGCCGTGACGATCTGCGGGGGCTCCGGGATGGACGCCGAGTTTCTCGCCGCCGCCGGCGCTTCGGTCGTCTCGACCGACATCTCGCTCGGCGCCGCGCAACGGACGCGGGAGCGGGCTCGGCGCTATCGGTTCGAGGTGCTCCCGGTTGTTGCAGACGCGGAATCCCTGCCGTTGCGCGACCGCTCCGTCGATCTGCTCTACGTCCATGACGGGCTCCACCACCTCGATTCGCCCCAGGCGGGAGTCCGGGAGATGCTCCGGACGAGCCGCCTCGCGATCTCGATCAACGAACCGGCGCAGGCCCGCGCCACGATGCTGGCCGCGCGCGTGGGGCTCTCCGAGCACTACGAGGAGGCCGGTAATTTCATCGCGCGGGTCGATCCGGAGGTGCTGGCGGCAGAGGTGTTGGCCGCGGGATTCGCGGTCGTCAGGAACGAGCGCTACGCAATGGTCTATCGCCACGAGCCAGGACGCGCCGCTCGCATCCTCTCGAAGCCCGGCTTCCGCAATCTGACGGTCACGGTGCTACAGGCGTTCAACGCGGTCGCCGGCGGGATCGGCAACAAGCTGACGCTGCAGGCGGTCAGGAAGGACGCCGCTTGACGTCGGCGACCTCGCGTCCGAATCGGCGCTGCTCGTCGGTGAGCTGAACCGGGTCCAGCTTCGCGACCTGCCGCACCAGGCGCCGGGTCCGCCCGTCCACGTGCCAGGGGAACGCTGGCTCGTACCGCTCCCAGCTCCAGACCGAGGAGAGCCCGCGCACCCTCTGCGCCAGTCCTCCGACCCGCCGCAGGCGCGGCACGCCGAAGACGGGGCCGTACTCCTCGACAAGTTGCGCGCTCTCACGGCCGAAGAGCTCGTCGGTCGTCCTGACCTTCCGCTGCGAATGGTCGCGATCCACCGCCAGGACCTTGGGAATGCGGACGAAGCTCGCGCCCTGGCTGCGGAGGCGAAGCCAGAGCTCGTAATCGAGGAACCTGTGCAGGTCGATCCTTAGCACCGGCTCCCCGGTCTCGACGGCGGCCCGGCGGAAGAAGGCTGCCGGCTGGGCCAGCGGCGAGACGAGCGGCAGCGTGCCCTTGGGCCAGCGTGAGCGGTAGTGGCGGACAATCCGGCCGCTCTCGTCGACGAGCGCCGCATCGCCATACACGACGCCTGCGCCCGGGTGCTCGGCGAATGCCGCCACGACCCGCTCAAGGGAGTCCCGTGAGAAGAGTCCGTCGTCACTGTTCACCCAGCCAACGATCTCCCCGCTGCTCTTCCCGAACGCCTTGTTGAGCGCGTCCGCCTGACCGCGGTCGGGCTCGCTGCACCAGCGGACGGACTCGTCCGCCGACTCGAGGACGGCGAGCGTCTCGTCGGTCGAGCCGCCGTCGACCACGACGTGCTCGATCCGCGGATATGTCTGGCGTGCAACCGACTCCAGGCAGTCGCGGAGAAAGCGCCCCTGGTTGAACGACGGCGTGAGGATCGAGACGAGCGGGAGGTCGTCGGGCACCGCTACGTCCGCTCGCGCTTGGTGAGGACGATCATCGGATAGCAGCCCAGCTGCGTCGCCGCTCGCGGAAATGTCCTCTCGAACCGAAGCAGGGCACGGAACATGGCGGCGCCGACCGCGTTGTCCGGGATCAGCCGTCGCGACTCGTTGGCGTTGAGCGACCGCCACGGCACGATCTCAATCGCGGCGTCGTCCGAGAATCGCCGCCACCAAGCTAGCGGGTGCGCGAAGAAGTAGATCGGTCCCGAGTCGGGGCTCGGCTTCCGTCGGCCCGCGAGCGCCTTGAGACGAGCCACGAGCCGGTCGGGATTCGCATACACGACCACGGCGGTGGCGCCCGGCTTCAAGACACGGACGAGCTCGCGCACGGCCGTCTCCTGTCGGTCCTGGTCGACGTGGTAGATCGTGTGCAGGGTGACGGCCGCGTCGAAATGGTCGTCGGGAAACGGCAGATCGAGGAGGCTCGCGCGCACGTAGTCGCCGCGTGCTCCGAGCTTCTCGCGAGCCCCGTCGAGCGCGCGCTGCGAAACGTCGACGCAGACCCGCTTGCGAAAGCCATGCGAGTACTCGAGGTACTCGGGATACTGGATCGTGCCCGACCCGGCGTCGAGGATGAGCTCGCCGCCCCGATCCAGGAACTCGAGCACCTTGCGGCGGCATGCCGAGACGTACTCCGCTGCACAGGGCCGCAGGTCCTCCCAGAGTTGCGCGTCGCCGTAGACGGCTTCTGGGCCGCTCGAGTCGGCCTGCCAGCCTCTCTCGTCGTAGAAGTCGCGGACTTGATCTTCAATCGCCATGGACGTGCCGTCGATCGCCGGCGCCGATCACGGTATTCGATCCGGCTAGGATGCCGCGCGTGCCGGGGGAGGAGAGGAGGACGTACCCGAAAGTCCTCGAGCCTCTCAGACCCCAGGTCCGAAGAGTTCGTCGCTGGACACGCCGCGTCGCGGAGGAAAGACGTGCCGCGCGGGCGGCCGAGGAGCTCGAGCTGGAGCGGGTCGAGCGCCTCCGTCGGGCTCAGGCTTCCACGGGTCTGCTCCTGGATGTCGGAACGAGCAGCGGATACCTGTCACCTGGCTGGCTCGGCTTTGATCTCGATCCCGACGAGCAGTCGCTACGGCTCGACGCTTCCCAGCCCTGGCCGCTGCCCGACGGATGCGCGAGAGCGGTCCGCACCGAGCACATGATCGAGCACCTCTCGTGGGACGAGGCGGCGTTCTGCATTCGGGAGGCGGCTCGTGTGCTGGAACCGGACGGTCTCTGCCGGATCTGCACGCCGGACCTCGAGGGCATCGCCAGGATCTATCTCGAACGCGACGCTGACCTGCTCGCGGTTCACCGAGAGCATGGGTACTCGGCACCCACCTGGGCGCACCTGCCGAACAACTACCTCCGCATGTGGGGGCACAAGTTCGTATTCGACTTCGACTCGCTGCGCGTCCTCCTAGAGGCAGCCGGCTTCGAGCAGATCGAACGCGCGGACTTCAACCGAAGCCGACATGAGCTTCTGGACGGAACCGATAGCCATGACCCGGGACCGCTCGCCGCCTTGGTCTTGTGCATCGACGCCGTCAACCCCGCCTAGCGTCGGACGACTGCCAGTAGGGATGCCGCATCGGTCCGCATCCTCGAGACCTCTGCGTTTCCGTACCTGCCGAGGAAATCTTCGAGTGCGGACTCGGTCCAAAAATTGAGGTGCCCCTGCCACGCGTCCTGGGCGCCGTCGGGCACGGTGATCACGATCGTGCCAGGGCTGGCGCAGAGGCGTACCAGCACGTCGGCGGCATCGTCCGGAGCACGCACGTGCTCCAGCACCTCCGTGCAGAGCACGAGCTCGAACGTCTCGGTCAGATTCAGGTCGTAGAGGCTCCGCGCGTAGAACTCGCCTGACGGTACGAGCGCGCTCGCCCGCCGGATGCCCGCCGCCGCGTAATCGATCCCGACGACGCGCTCGGGCGCGACTCTCTCGACCACCGCCCGAAGCAGGTCTCCTGTTCCGCAGCCGACGTCCACGACCGAACGCGGGCGTTCGCGCGCGGCGGTCTCGGCGACCTCTGCATAGAACAAGAGACGCTCGGGGCCGAGATACTCGTTCAGGAGCCGCTGATCACCGTAGATGCGCTCATACGCACGGCGGCTGTTCCTTCTGGCGATGTTCGGCGCCGTAACCGCGCGACGATTCTTGAAGTCGGTCTGCCTGCGCTGCAGCGCAAGCCACGTTTCGACCCTGGTCTGCCTGACGCCCCGGTAGGCCCGCAGGGCGGCCCTCAACATTGGCCCCAGTACCCGGAGGTTCCGTAAACGGCGCCTCAGCGGGGAGTTCGGAGGCCCGAAGAAGCGTCTGATTCGGCCCTCTCTGACCGTCATGAAGCGCCCGGCAGTGTACCCATCGGCCATCGCTCGCCACGGGCTAACATCCGCCGCCGTGACGACCCGGGATTTTCTCGTCCGCGCTACCGGCTACGGCGGCTATCACCTGACTCGTCTCTCGGAGCGGCTCCGCGCCGGGGCCATCCCATTCGGAGGCGGGACGGGCTCGACTTCCACTCAGCGCACTCTCGTAGGCGAGCGCGACGTCGAGTGGTCGTGGACGCTCGCGTACGTGCATCGTGGCCCGGGCCGTGTGCTCGACTTCGGTTCGGGCAACGGCATGATGGCGCTCGGCGCCTCACTCGCCGGCAATGACGCGGTCGCTGTGGACCTCGAACCCGAGCAGTACCTGTTCCGCGGCCACGACATCCAGTACGTCCAGGGGGACTTCAACAGCCTCGCGTTCGAGCCCGGCTCCTTCGATCAGATCCTCAACTGCTCCTCGATTGAACACGTCGGGCTCGCCGGACGCTACGGATCGCCTGACGAACCCGACGGCGACCTGAGGGCCATGGACAAAATGGCCACCCTGCTCAAGCCCGGCGGTGACATGGTGCTCTCGATTCCGCTCGGCCTCGACGGTGTCTACGCGCCGTGGCATCGCGTGTACGGCGAACAGCGGCTGCCGCGCCTGCTCGAGCGATGGGAGATCCAGAAGGAGAGCTACTGGGCCAAGCCGGCCGACGACCAATATGAGCCGGTGAGCCGCGAGCAAGCGCTCGCCGACACGGGATCCGCTTCCTACTACGCGCTCGGACTCTTTGTCGTAACGCCACGGTGAATCGTCCCCGGCTGACGGTGATCACGCCGTCGTTCAACCAGGCTCAGTATCTCGAGCGGACGTTGCGATCCGTTCTCGACCAGCGTTATCCCGAGCTCGAGTACATCGTCATGGACGGCGGCTCGACCGACGGCTCCGTCGAGATCCTTCGGCGCTACGACCACCACCTCAGCCACTGGGTGAGTGAGCCCGACGGGGGCCAGTCGTGGGCCATCAACCGCGGAATCGAGCGCGCAACCGGGGATGTCATCGCATACATCAACAGCGACGACTACTACCTCCCGGGAGCATTCGAGGCCGCGCTCCCGCTCTTCGAGGATCCGGACGTTCGCTGGGTCGCCGGGGCCACCGAGTATCGCGAGACCGACGGCGCGCTCGAGACGCTCTGGCTCCCTCGCCGACCGCTGGGGTCGAGAGCGCGCTGGATTCGCAGCACGTGGTACGTCCCGCAGGCATCGTCGTTCTGGCGGCGGGACGTCTTCGAACAGTTCGGTCTCCTGCGAGACGACCTGAACTTCGTCTTCGATACCGAGTTCGGCCTCCGGCTCGCACTAGGCGGACTCCAGCCGGTCACCTTCGATCGACCACTCGCCGTCCGCTACCTGCACGACGAGGCGAAGTCGGCCGACGGCAAACGGTTCGACCGTGAATTCCGGAAGGTGTCGAAGGGCCTCCGGGGCGAACTGACCCGACGCGAGCGCGGGCTCGATCGGATCGTTCGACTTGTCCGGATCCCCTTGCACGCTCAGCACGTCGCCCGCAAGCGGCTCGGCCTGCTCCACTTGCGTGAGCGCTGGTTCGGCGGGCGATTTGCGCGCCCCTGAGCACGCACCGCGCCTGCGGCGGGGACGGCAGGAGCCGAGGCTATCCTTGCCGCCGTGCAGGCCACGGAACCCCAGGCCGCCGCGCTGACGCAAGCTGTTGCTCACGCAAAGGCCGTTCGGCGGATCGAAGCATCCCCATGGCTCGTTCCCGTAGACGTCAGGGAGCTTTGGCGCTACCGCGACCTCTTGCGGTTCTTCGTCCTCAGGGACGTGAAGTCGCGCTATCGGCAGACCTATCTCGGTCCGAGCTGGGCGATCCTGCGGCCGCTCGTGACCATCGTGGTCTTCTCCGCGATCTTCGGGGGCCTCGCCGGCCTCAGCCCCGGCAAGAACGTCCACATCCCGTACGCGCTCTGGGTCACCCCGGCCGTACTTGCATTCACCTATGTCTCGACGGCGCTCACCAGCACCAGTACGAGCCTCGTACAGAACAGCAGCCTCATCACCCGGGTCTATTTCCCACGCCTATACGTCCCGATCGCGGCGACGATCACGCCGATCGTGGACTTCGTCCTCGGCATGCTTGTGCTGCTCGGATTGTTCGTCTACTTCCATCGCGCGCCGAGCTGGCACATCGTTTTTTTGCCGGCGTTTCTCGGGCTCGCCACGCTCGTCGTGGTTGGGCTCGGCTTATGGCTCTCGTCGTTCACCGCGCGCTACCGGGACGCCATCTTCGGAGTTCCCTTCTTCGTGCAGGTCTGGCAGTACGCAACCCCCGTCATCTATCCAGCCTCACTGGTTCCGCAGCCGTATCGCCGGTTGCTCGATCTCAACCCGTTCACGGCTGTCGTCAACGGGTTTCGCTGGTCTTTATTGGGACTGCCGTTCGGGAGCCTCGTCGCCCTGGCGGCCAGCCTTTCCATCGCGGTGGGGCTAATCGTCACCGGCCTCTTCTTCTTCCGGTACACCGAGCGACACATGGTGGACATGCTCTGATGACCCAGCTCGCGATCAGCGCACACGGCTTGGGCAAGCGATACCGGCTCGGCCGGCTCGAGTCCGGCTTCCGGCGTGCGCGACGCGTTGTCGGCCGTCGCCCCGGGCCGGGGCACCTCTGGGCGCTCCGTGACCTGACCTTCGACGTGGCACAGGGCGCGTCCCTCGCGATCGTGGGAGGCAACGGGGCCGGCAAGTCGACGCTCCTCAAGATCCTTGCCAAGATCACGGAGCCCACGACGGGATACGCGGACGTCGCCGGTCGAGTCGCCGCGCTGGTCGAGGTCGGCACAGGGTTCAACCCTGAGCTGACCGGACGGGAGAACGTGTACCTGAACGGCACGCTCCTCGGGATGAGTCGAACCGAGATCGACCGACGGCTCGACGAGATCGTGGCGTTCGCCGGAGTGGATCAGCACCTCGACAAGCCGGTCAAGTGGTACTCGAGCGGTATGTATGTGCGCCTCGGTTTCGCTGTGGCGGCCCACCTCGAGCCCGACATCCTCATCGTCGACGAGGTCCTCTCGGTCGGAGATCTCGCCTTTCAGCAGAAGTGCCTCGGTCGGATGGACGAGGTCGCCCAGGGCGGCCGAACGGTGCTCTTCGTCAGCCACAATCTCGCGGCCGTCTCGGCACTCTGCCCGACCGCCATGTACCTCCGCGACGGACAGATAGCGAGCCGGGGGCCGACTCGCGAGGTCATCGACCGCTACGTCGACAACGTGAAATCGAGCGCGCATGTGGACGTCCGCGATCGTCTCGACCGGCAGGGAGACGGCCGTCTCCAGTTCGCTGAGATCCGAGTGGGCAATGGCGTCGTCAGGACCGGCGACGACTGCGAGATCTCGCTGGTGTACAACGGCACGCCCGGATCGGGGAACGTTCGCCTAGCTCTCGCCGTATACGGCGCGCTCGTCGAACCATTGTTCCATTGCTCGACCGACGTCACTGGAGACGCCATCACGGAGCTGGCGACGAATGGCGTGTTCACATGCACAATCCCGCGGCTTCCGCTGGCGCCGGGCCACTACACCCTCAGCGTGTTCTGCGAGATCGACGGCAAGATTGCAGATTGGGTGCAACACGCTGCGGTTCTAGAGGTGGGCGAGGGCGATTTCTTCGGCAGCGGGCATTTGCCGAGCGAAGCACACGGCACGTTCTACGTCGACCACCGTTGGTCAAGCGAGCCGGCGACGGTCACCTCGCTTCGGCTCCGCCAAAGCGCTCTGTGACGGCTCGTTCGCGCTGAGCGTGTTCTCGATCTTCTCGGAACGAAGCTTCCTCGCCTCACCGTCGACCCCTCACGCTGCCATCCTAATTCCGTTCTGGGGGACGAATCCGAAGCCGCCGGGAGATCCGGACAACGGACGCTTCGACCGCTACGCAGAAATCGGGAATTCGTTCCTGCGCCTGTCCGCGCTGGCCGACTGCAACGTCGCCGTGTTCCCCCAGAACTGGGAGTCCGCGGCCGAACGGGCGCTCGAACTTGGCGAGCGGTTCGTGGCGTTGTGCCGCGACGCCGGAAAGATGGCGGTGGTCTTCAGCGGCGCCGACAGCACCGACTCGCTCCCGGTCGAGGCGACGACATTCCGCACGTCGCTGCTTCGGTCGCGGCGCCTTCCGCACGAGTACGCGTCTCCGGCGTGGAGCGAGGACCTCCTCAGCCGCTATCTCGACGGGGAGCTCCGGTTGAGGCCAAAAGGGGCACGGCCGGTGGTGGGGTTCTGCGGCAACCCGTCCCTGGTGCCTTCGCGAAGGACGATGGCCAGCGCTGCGCGGCGGCTCCTCGGCGAAAGGATGGGTGGAACGACGCGCGGCATCACCGGCACACATCCGCGGCTAGAGGCTCTCCGCGCAGTGGAGAGCGACCGGCGGCTCGAAGCTGACTTCGTCCTCCGCCGTGGATTCTGGGGCGGCGCGAGCCAGGCTCCATCCTCGTTGCGACACGCGCGCGACGAGTACGTCCGGAACATGCTCGACAGCGACTATGTCCTCTGCGTGCGTGGAATCGGCAACTTCTCCTACCGGCTCTACGAGACGCTGTCTATGGGAAGGATCCCTGTGTTCGTCGATACCGACTGCGTACTGCCGCTCGAGTTCGACGTCGACTGGCGCGAGCACTGCGTCTGGGTCGACGAGTCGGAGATCGACCAGATCGGCGATCGGGTTCTCGAGTTCCACGAGTCCGTCGACGACGACGAGTTCGAGGAGCGCCAGCATGCCTGTCGAGATCTGTGGGCAAAGCGCATCTCGCCGCAGGGCTTCTTCGCGTCCTTTCACCGCCACTTCGAACAGCCGGCATGACGAGCCTCCCTCGCCGACTGTTGCGGCTGCGTAGCCACACGCCTGAGGAGCCGTACGAGCCCGAGTTCACGGGTGCGATCGAGCGAATCGTCCAGCCTGCTTGGACCTGCGCCGACGTCGGCGCGCACGTCGGGAACGTCACCGAGACGCTCGTTCGCCTTGTGGGAAAGCATGGCCACGTCATCGCCTTCGAGGCCCATCCCGCAAACGCCGCGGAGCTTCGGAAACGGTTCCGGGGCGTCTCAGAGGTGGAAGTCGTCAACGCAGCGGTGAGCGACGGCGGCTCCGACCGGCTTGCGCTCTACGCGGGTAGGCACGACCACAGCACGGAATGGAACGTCGTCGGTCACGATGTGGACGGTGTTCCGACCCGCCGGGAGCTCGAAGTGGAGGCCGTCTCGCTAGACGCGTGGTTCTCGCCGGGCCAACCGTTGCACTTCGTCAAGATCGACGTCGAAGGGGCTGAGGGTCTCGCTCTGGCCGGGATGCGTCGCGCGCTACGCGAGCAACGGCCCGTCGTCGCGATCGAGTTCCACGATGACGCCGGGTGGGCGGGACGTCGAGAACTGCTCGACGCGGGTTATGAACTGGCCGCCACCGACGGCTCAGCGGTCGATCCGGAAGGGCCGCGCGTCTACCACGTGATCGCGCGGCCCAGTGCATCGGCAACGTTCGCGGCCTCGTCGCCCTCGAGCTCGGCGTAGAGCGGGAGACTGACGACGCTCTCGGCGAGCTGCTCGCTGACGGCGAGCGATCCCGAACGCCGTATGTCGCGATAGGCCGGATGCTCGTGCACGGCCCTCGGGTAGTGGACGAGCGTCTCCACTCCAGAGTCCAAGAGCGCGGCGCGGAAGCGGTCCCGGTCCGGGACGGCCACGACGTACAGGTGATAGACGTGTGTGCCGCCCTCGGGGTCGGCCGGCGGCGTGAGCGAGGTTTGTGCCAGCGCCTCCGTGTATAGGGCGGCGATTTCGCGCCGGCGCTCGCGCCATTCGTCGACGTGTCGCAGCTTCACCGAAAGAAGCGCGGCTTGCAGCGTGTCGAGCCGGCTGTTCGTCCCGTGCCGGGTCGACTCATAGCGCTCGACCTCGCCGTAGCTGCGCAGAGCCGCCGCTTCGGCTGCGACCTTTGCATCGCTTGTGACGACTGCGCCCGCGTCGCCTAGGGCACCGACGTTCTTCGTCGGATAGAAGCTGAAGGCGGCGACGTCGCCCATCGTTCCTGCCTTGCGGCTGCGCCAGGTCGCTCCGTGGGCCTGCGCGCAGTCTTCCACCACCTTCAGCCTGTGTTGGGCAGCGACAGCCAGGACGGCATCCATGTCGGCACACCGGCCGTACAGATGGACCGGAACGATTGCGGCTGTTCGCTCCGTGATGGCACTCGCGAGTAGCTCGGGATCGATCGTCATCGAGACCGGATCGGCATCGACGAGGACCGGCGTGGCTCCCGAGCCCTCGATACCGACGATGGTCGGCACGCACGTGTTGGCAACCGTGATCACTTCGTCCCCCGCGCCTACCCCGACACTTCTGAGCGCGAGCTCGACCGCATCGGTGCCGGACGCGACCCCGACGGCGTGATCCGCACCGACCCACGCGGCGAACTCCTGCTCGAAGCACTCGACCGGCTCGCCTCCGACGAACCGGCCGGCGTCGAGCACCTCCGCGACAGCAGCGTCGAGCTCGGGACGCAGCGCAGCGACGTGGCGCGACAGGTCGAGGAACGGGATGCGAGTCACGCTCAGTACGCGTCGCCTCGCTCTCGGTAGAACTCGATCGACCTCCGCAACCCTTCGTCGAGGCCGACTCGCGGCTCCCAGCCGAGGTCGTCCTTGATCCGGGCGAAGTCGCTGTAGTAGTCCCCGATGTCGATCGCCTTCCGGTCCTCGGGAAACGGCACGACCCGGTACGACCCACCGCCGTTCAGCTCGACGAGCTTCTTCGCGAGATCGAGCAAGGAGACGACCTCAGAGTCGCCGAGGTTGTAGACCTTTCCGAGCGCCTCGTCGCGCGTGGCAGCGAGCAGGAAAGCGTCTACGGCGTCGTCGACGTAGTTGAAGTCCCGCTTCTGCAAGCCGTCGCCGAAGACCGCGATCTCCTCCCCGTCGACGATTTGCCGAAGCCAGTACCCGAGGAAGGTCTGGCGGGCGTCTTTGACCCGCATCCGGGGCCCGTAGGTGTTCGTGAGCCGCAGCACGCACACCGGTATCCCGTAGACCTGGCCGTACAGAAGGTGGTACCACTCGCCCGCGGTCTTGTTGATCCCGTTGACGTCAACCGGATGGATCGGGTGGCGCTCGTCGACGGGCAGGTACTCCGGACGTCCGTAGATCTGGCGCGTGCTCGCGAAGACCACGCGTGCGTCCGGATTCGCGAGACGGCAGGCCTCGAGGAGGGACAGCTGCGCGCGACAGTTGATCTCGAGGTCGGTGTAGGGGTCGACCATCGAGTCGAGGTGGCTCGTCTGGCCCGCGAGGCTGAAGATCACCTCTCGATCGCTGACGAGATACGGGAGGCTGTGCACGTCGCGGACGTCCGCGATGTTGACGGTCACCCGATCCTCGATGCCCGCGATGTTCGCCACGTTGCCGCCGTACTCCGGGATCATCGAGTCGACTAGCAGCACCTCGGCGCCGGCCTCGACGAGGCGGGCCGCCAGGGTGGCCCCGATGAAGCCGAGGCCTCCGGTGATCAGTACGCGCCGCCCATGGAACTCGCTGGCCGTCACGTTGCCGCCCGGCCAAAGAGAAAGCTGCGGATTTGATCCTGCACGTGGAACGAGGCGAGGATCGAGCGCCCGTGAGCTGCGGCGATCCGCTCGAGGTCGGCGCGGTTGAGGTATGAGCGGTAGGTGGTCTGCCCGGTGTAGCCGGCCACGACCTCGACGCGCGACGGCCCGTCGATCACCTGCTGGCGATGCAGCAAGACGTAGGGAGCGGCGGAGCCGAGCAGCACGCCGAGGGCCAGCTCGAAGTCCTCGGTGACGTCGACGAGCGCGCCGGCGACGACCAGATCGAACCCACCGAGGTCGAGCGTGTTCGCGAACAGGTCGTTCGTCACGAATCGCCGACCTCCCCACTCGCGGCGGGCGGCCTCGACCATCGCTTCCGAGTAATCGCAGCCCGTGTAGTCGAAACGGCCGGGGAAGCGGCGCTCGAGGAGCTCGCTGTAGTGCCCTACACCGCAACCGAAATCGAGCAGCCGGGCGGGATGGGGAAGGGGCAGCTCGGAGAGAGCCCACTCGATTGACTCGAGGAACGCTCGGAACGGTGGAACGCTCTCGGGGTCGTGGAGCTGCTCGCAAGCCAGCGCGAGCATTTGCATGGAGACCTCGTCCGCCTTCCAGCTCTCGGCGTGGTCCTGGCGGCCGCCGGTCAGGATCCTCTTGATCCGCGCTGCGACCGCAGCAACGCGCGGTAGCCGTGCGGCCACGATCCGCCCGACGAGATCAGCCGCAAGTGCGCCCCCGTCGAGCTCGACGAACCCCGCATCGAACTCCCCCTCTTCACGACGCACTTCCTGGAGCGCACGGCCGATCTCGTGGAGATACGGATCCCACACGAGCTCACGTTCGGCCCGCTTGACCGGGTAGTTGGTCGTCCAGACGATCGGCACCGGCCCGCGCGTGTAGCGGAAGGCATCCGACAGGAGCCCGGCAGCCCGCAGTGAGGTGATCCCGTGATAGAGCCGAAGTGAGTGGTAGTGGTAGAAGACGAGCTCGCGGTCGTCGACGAGGACGCTGCCGTTGCGGCGCGCCAGCTCGTACTGCTCCACGTTCCACGGTGCTAGCCCCCCTCCAGGGTTCTCGAGGACATGCACGCCCTCGAACCGCTCGGGCCAGTCGTCGAGGTACTTCTGGTCTCCCATCTTGCCGTCCTCGAAGCGGAAGTAGCACCACTCGAGGCAACGGTCGCGCCACCAGTGGAGCGCCTCCAGCCCGCGCTCGTCGCGCCGGAACGTCATGAACTCGACGTTGTAGGTGCCGCTCGTCTCCTCGTGCGGCTGCCACTGCGGCGCGTAGCGGTGCGGGACGATCAGCACCGAGTCGTCGCCGAGCTCCTGCCAGATGGGCTCGGGGTCGCGGAAGAACATCAGATCGGCGTCGAGGTACGTGATCGCCTCGAGGTCGGGCTCGGTCTCGAGCGCGTAGGTGCAGACGGCCGGCGTCGCGGTCCAGCAGTACTCGACCTGGGTCCGCGTGGGCTTGACCTCCAGCAGCTCAGCGTCGTGAGCCTCGAGCTCCTCGAGACCGATCGCGGCCAGGCGCGGCAGGCCAAGACGGTCGAGCACTTCCTTCGTGCGGCGGTCCATGCAGAAGACCCGCAGCCGGAAGTCGGGACAGTGCCGCTCGAGCGAGCGGTAGAGCACGAGCCCGCGCGGCAGGTAGTTGAGGTCGAAGAGGGTGCAGAACTCGTTCTGCATGCGCGACGAGGATAGTTGCCGACCTTCGTCGGTCAGCGCAGGTAGGCGTCGAGGATTTTCGTGAGCTCCGCCATGCGCACCGCGTATGTGTGGTCGCGCAGAGTCCGCCGCTGTCCCTCAGCGGCGATAGCCGCGCGTTCGTCCTCGTGCGAGAGATAGTGCTCGGCCGCTTCCACGAGCTCGTCCTCGTCGGCGTACGCGATCACCTCGGAGCCCACCTCGAACAGCTCTCCCAGGTTCTCCTTCGCGTCCGTCAGCAGGAGCGAGCCGACGCCCGTTGCCTCGTAAAGACGCATGTTGTTCGCGTTGTCCTCGGCCACGTCGATATGACGGTTGACTGCGATCCGAGCGCTCGCCAGAACGCGGAGCATCTCGATTCCCCACGCCTCGCCGTGGTAACGGCGTGCGATTGGGGACGACGGCGGCCGATCGTCGAGGTTGTAGCCCCAGAAATCGATCGGGACACGCTCCGCCGCGCGCTCCAGGAGGTCGTTGCCGCGCGAATGCTGCAACCGCCCGAGAGCGCCGACGAAGACCACGTCGCGCCGGGGCTCCGCCACAGCGAGGTGCGGGAGGACGCGGGGGTCGAAGCCGATCCGGAAGTACTCGGAGGCGATCCCCTCGCCGCGGAACCGCGAGACGAAGTGCGGAAACGAGGTCAGGACGAGGTCGAGGTGCCGAAAATGCTCTGCAGCCGGTGCTTCCGACGCGATCTGACCGACCAGCAGCCTTGTGCGGGCCTTCAACCCGGCCATGGTCTCGGCTGCCAGGAAGCCGATGTGCTGGACGTAGACGACGTCGGGTTGGAACCACTCCGCCTGCGCGAGAACCAGCTCGTGGTCGGCGCGACCGCGCAGGCGCGTCAAGAAGCTGCGCCGCGACCCGTGCTCACGCGCCCAGGCAGCCTGCAGCGGCTTGGCGTTGACGACGACCTCATGAGCCTCGTGCCCGAGTTCGCGGAGATGGTGTGAGTACGCGTCCGCGGTCCCGAAGAACGTGGCCATCAGTCTCTGCCACTGCTCGTCGTAGGTGCGGAGCTCGAGCCCCGGGTTCGACCGGTAATGGCTGTCGAGGAAGGCCGGGTAGCACGTGTCCACGATGAGAACGCGCATCGAACTCGGCAACCTGAGGTACGGAGGGCTAGTAGGCGCCGCGCCGGCCGAAGACGGCCGGAAGCGTCATGAGGACGATGCGGAGGTCACGGCCGAGCGAGAGGTTCTCGACATATTCACGCTCGACGGCGAGGACCTCGTCAAAGGTGAGCTCGCTGCGTCCGTACACCTGCCACGGGCCGGTGATCCCCGGCTTCACGCGGAGGCGCACCTCGTGCTCCGGCGCGTACCGCTCGACGAGGTCGAGAAGCTCGGGGCGTGGGCCGACGATCGACATCTCACCCAGGAGGACGTTCAGGAGCTGCGGCAGCTCGTCGAGACTCGTCCGCCGCAGGAAGCGGCCCAAGCGCGTCACGCGCGGATCGAACTTGAGCTTGAACATCGGATCGCTGAGCTCGTCGATGGAGACGAGCTCAGGCAGCATTTCCTCAGCGCCGCGCACCATCGTCCGGAACTTGAAGATGCGGAACGCACGGCCGTTCTCGCCCGCGCGCAGCTGGCGGAAGAACACAGGACGCCCCTCCCCCACCAATACCGCGAGCGCGGTGAGCAGGAAGAGCGGGGCGATCAGCACGAGACCCACCGTTGCGGCGACGACGTCGAAGATGCGCTTGAGCGCGAGCGTCGACGGCGAGACGTACCACGTGTTGTAGTCCAGCAGCGGCAGGTCGGCGACATGCCCGAGGTGTGTCGCCGTCCCGAAGATTCCGCGCGTGGGCGGCACAACCGTGAGCTTGATGCCGCGCAGACGGCACACCGGCAGGAGCGCCTCGAGCAAGCCCTCGCTCAGCTCGGTGCACGCGACGACGACGCGATCGACGTCTTCGATCTCGCCGAGCCGGTCGTGCAGGCCGTTGCAGCTCGGGATCCGGCCGGCGACCGTCGCGTGGATGTCCGGGAAGAGCTCGAGCTTTCGCGTCACGGCATCCGCAAGCGGGCCTTCGCCAACGATCAGGATTTGCTCGAGGGGTGTGATGCGCCGCCAGACAATCCGTGCCGTACCGCGGAACACGAAGCCGAGCACGAGCACCGAGCCCCAGATGAGCAGACGGTCGTCCGAGCTGAGGTCGAGGCTCGGGAACGGCGTGAGCAGGAAGGTCAGAACAGCCGTCCCCCCGAGTGCCCAGACGAAGATCCACGGCAGCTCCTCGACTGTGAGGTGGCGTAGGGTACGGTGATCGCGGTCGTAGAGGCCGACAAGCTTCCCGATCACGATCCAGACGGGGGCCGAGAGGACGAGCAGGAAGGCGCCGCTCGCACCGCTACCCCAGAGGCCGACGATGACCGCGGCGGCCGCGATCGTCAACGTGTCGCCCGCCGCCAACATCCGATGGAGGAGGGCATCGCTGCTGTAGTGGAAAATGAGGCGGCGTGCGCCGTCCCCGCTCTTGGAGAGCTCGGGGGTCGCGCTGGCAACGGTTTGGACTTCGTTCAACGCCCCTCACGCTCCCGTTCGGTGCGGCTCGAAGCGGGCCATGGGTGCGGGATACGGTAGCTGCGGCTTCACTCGACCGCCACTTATGAGCCCGTCTGAAAGATGGATGCGTAGGGGTTGAGCCGCCTGGCTTCGGCGAGATCGCGATGGACGGCCTGGACATCGCCCAGATAAGTATCGATCGTCGCCGCTTCCTCCCAGAGGGTGTAGTCCCGAGGAGAGCGCCGGAGCCCCGACTGGACCGCGGCCGACGCTGCCTTGTACCGCCCGAGCCTCCTGTCGACGTATGCGAGCTGCAACCACGTCGCGGCGTCCCACGGCTCGACCGCCTTCGCCGCCAGCGCCTCGGACTTCGCCCGCGCGCCGTTGCCCGCGTCGATGGCCGCGTTGCTGTTCCGGATGTGGATGCCGGCTGCGAGGAGGACGACCTGGGGAACGATCGCAGCGACGGCGACGAGCGCGAGCAATGGCCGCAGCGTCCCGAAACGCTCCCATTCGCCCGCGCGAGTCGAACGACGTGCACCGAGCGCAACCCCGAGCAGGCCAACCCCCACGATCCCGATCCCGGCCAGCTGCCAGACCCAGTCGTACGCGGCAGCCGCGAAGAACGCGACCGCGGCAGCCGTGGCAGCAGCCACGTCGCCGCTGCGCAAATCGAGCGCAGAACGGACGGCGCCCACCACCCCGACCAGAACTGCTCCGGCGATAAGGAGCAGTCCGATGATTCCGAGCTCCGCGAGCGCCTCGAGGTAGAGGGAGTGCGCGTACTGGCTAAAGAACCCGTTGAGCGTGTTGTGCTGAAGCCACCACGCCTGCCAAGAGCCGGCGCCCCCGCCGTTCAGCGGGTGGGCCTGGAACTCGGAGCTCGCGGCAGCCCAGAACTGCCAGCGTCCACTGCCGGAGCTGCTGAGCAGGTGAGCGGTGACGAAGCTCGAGTTCGGCCCGCCCGACGCGAAGCTCTTGCTCGTGAAGGCGTCGTACTTCGCGATCGGGTGCGAGAACGCGATCGCGAGCACTGCTGCGACGACGATGAGACCGGTGACAACCCAGCCCGCGTGCCGGTGAGGCGCAGGCAGCCGACGACCGGCTTCCCCAAGTCCCAGCCAGACGAGCGCAGTCACGACGCAAGTGATCCCAATCAGGAGCGCCGCTCGATGGCCTTGGTGAACGGCGACGGGATCGGTCATCGCACCCGCGAGGAGTTGGCTGCGGTGAACGAGCGCAGCGACCGAGGCGGCTCCGGCCAGACCCGCGATCACCGTCGCAGCGAGGGCGGGCCAGCGGTTGGGCGCGAGCAGGAGGTAGACGACGACGGCGAGAACCGCGGCAGCGAACGCGCCGCGCGAGGAGGTGAGGTACATCACGGCACCGAGGATCGGCAAGGGCAGGGCTGCGAGAGCGCTCGCCAGTCGGGACCGCCGCGAGACCATGATCGACAGCAGCAACGGGTACGCGAGCGCAATCTCGATTCCCAGCCCGTTCCAGTACCCGAGCGGGAAGCTGAGACGGCTGTTGATCACGGGGAGAATCGTGGACACCTCGAAGCCGAACGTGCTCGGGAAAAATCGACTGACCAAGGCGACGCAGCCGACGCCTGAAATCGCGAGGGCGACGCCGCCGACGATCACAGAGGCGGGCACGAGCCGCGCCGTGACGATCGCGAGCGCGAGCACGGCCACGTAGAAGGAGACCAGGTCGAACAGCGCGAATGCTCGACCACCGTCGGATGCCCAACTCATGGAGATCAGGGTCCAGACCCCGAAAGCAGCGAGGAGGCCGAGCGCGCTGAGCGCGATCCGGTCAACCCGCGTCCGGGCGGCGGCGAGGCCGATCGCGGCGCCGACGCCGAGCAGCCACCAGGCCGAGATGCCGGCGTACGACTTCGTCGTGGTGTCGAAGCCACCGTTCGCGTACGAGAGGGCGAAGACACAGCCCGCTACCGCGAGCCCGAGAACGGCATTGCGAACGAGCACAATCCGGTCCTGTTCGAAAGTTGTAATCGCCCGGGCGGCCAGCTGCACCGGCCGTTACAGTAGCGGCATGCCTGCTGGAACGAGGCACGTGTTCGGAGCCGCAGCGGCCGTCCTCCTCATCGCGCTCGCCGCGCCTGTGGCAGCGTTCGCAGACTCGGGCTCGAAGTGCAACGCGTCGGCCTGCAAGGTCTACCACGAGCAAGGCGCGCCGAACGCCGGACACCAACAGCCACCGACCGGCCCGAGCAAGAGCGGCGGCGGGCAGCCACAGCAGCCGCACGTCTCGAAGAGTTATTCGCGGGTGCTCCAGCACCTCGGCAAGGACAAAGGGCCAGTGAAGAACCTTCTGGGCGGAGATGCCGCGATCGGCAGCCTGCCAAGCGGCTCCGGCGGAAGTTCGCCGGGCCTACTCGGCGCCGCGTTCGATCTGGGCGCTGGGCCCACGGTGCTCCTGGCGATTCTGCTGGCAACGGGCTTGGGCCTCGCGGCGCGTGGCAGCGTCGGCGGCTGGCTCCGCAAGCGCTCTAACTCCTAGGGTCCCGTCGCCTCGTCGAGCACCGCCTCGAAACGGTCGGCGATCGCGCCGATGTCGAACGCCGTCTCCGCGTAGGCGCGGGCTCGACCGCCGAGCTCGACCCTCCTGCCCGGCTCGTCGAGCAGCGTCTCCGCCGCAGAGAGGAATGCCGCAGTGTCTCCCGGCGGCACGACGACTCCCCCTCCGCTGCGCTCCACCACGCGTGCTGCGAGGTTGTCGCCCGGCACGGAGGCGAGCAGCGGTCTCGCCACGCAGAGGTAGCTGAGGATCTTCGACGGAACCGAAAAAGCCGCCGCCTCGGGCTCGAGAACGGCGACGAGAACGTCGGCGGAGGCGAGCACTTCGGGCAAACGGTCATACGGCTGATACGGGAGCAGGCGAAGCGCCGGCTCATCTCGTTCTCGCTCGGCGAGCCAATCCGCGCCGGGCCCCTCCGAGACGACCACCACCAGCGCGTCGCGCCGGCCCGCCCAGTGGGCGAGAGCGAGCAGCAGGGTCGGGTCGTGCTTGAACCCGAGCGTGCCCGAATAGAGAAAGACTGCGCGGCCGTCGAGATCATGCTCGACCGCCCAGGCGTTCCGGCGCGGCAGCGCGGGCAACTCCGCGATCGGCGCCCAGTTCTCGATTACGTCGAGGTTGGAATTGCCGAGACCCCAGCTCCGCAGCAGCGGCAGAAAATCCTCGGAAATCACGACGACTGCATCGCTCCGCCGCAGAATCCGTCGCTCGAGCTCGGCGACCACCCTTCCGGCAACCGCTCCGACGAGTCTCGATCGCCGGCCGAGCACCCGACGCGCAGCCATGCTCATCACGTCCTGCTGCCAGAAGACGAACGCCGCGCCCACTCGTCGAGCAGCTCGCTGGAGCTCCTGCTGCACCACGAGCGGAGCGATCGAGAGAACGGCGTCCGGCCTGAACTGACACAGGAGCTTCCCAAGCGAGCTCGCCGTCTTCCGTTCGTGGGAAACCCGCCGCAATACGTCGTACTTCGCGAACGCCTCCCCGAGGTCGACCGCCGCGAACTCCAACCCGGACGGATCGTCGTCCCCCCGTGTCAGCCGCCCCTTGCCGGTCACGAACGAGCTGCAGTGGAGGTGAAGGACCTGGTGGCCGCGGCTGGCGAGCGAGCGCGCGAGCTGCGCCGGGAACGCATGGCCGAAGTAGTCGTGGACAACGACGCGCACTCAGCGCCAGGCGTTCGTCTCCGCGACGGGCGCCCGCTCCTTGAGCGGCTCCCACCACGAGCGGTTGGCGGCGTACCACTCGGCGACGCCGCGGAGGCCGTCGTCGAACGGAACGTCCGGAGTCCAGCCAAGTTCACCCCGGATCTTGGAGGAGTTGAGCAGGTAACTCCGATCGTGGCCCGGCCGGTCCGGGACGATCACCTTGAGCGACTCGCTCTTCCCCGTCAGGTCCAGCACGAGATCGGCGATCTGCTCGATCGAGCGCTCCACGCCGGAGCCGACGTTGTACGTCTCTCCTACGCGGCCCTGCTCGAGAACGAGGTCGATCGCGCGACAGTGATCGTCGACGTGCAGCCACTCACGCCGATTCTGGGTCGACGCATACAGCGGCAACTCGTGGTCGTCGAGGGCGTTCGTGAGGAAGAGCGGGATCACCTTCTCGGGGAACTGCCGTGGGCCGTAGTTGTTGCAGCAGTTCGTGATTGTGATGGGAAGGTCGAACGTCTCGAAGTAGGCGCGCACGGCATGGTCGGCGGCAGCCTTGGAGGCGTTGTACGGCGTCCTCGGGCGATACGGCGACTCCTCCGTGAATGACTCGCCCGAGTCGAGCGGCAGATCTCCGTAGACCTCACAGGTCGAGACGTGATGGAACCGCGCGATGCCGTGTCGCCGCCCGGCTTCGAGCAGCTCCTGGGTACCGAGGACATTCGTGCGGAAGAAGCGGCCCGGGTCGAGGACGGCGAGGCTGTTGTGGGATTCGGCGGCGAAGTTGACGACGACGTCGATGTTCTCTTCCGCGAGGATCTGCTCGACGAGCTCGAGGTTGCCGATGTCGCCCTCCACCAGACGCACGTCGACTCCGTCCAGGTTGCGGGGGTCGCCGGCGTATGTGAGCAGGTCGAGCCCGACGATGTGGTCCGTGGGATGCCGCGTCAGGCGGTGGCGGACGAAGTTCGAGCCGATGAAGCCCGCAGCGCCCGTGACTAGCAGCCGCTGGCTGCTCATGAGGTTCTGCTGCGGCGGAGGCTGCGCACAAAGTCGTTGACGTCGTAGTAAGCGTCGATCGACTCCCCAGCGTCGCCCCAGTAACCGTCGATCACCTCGAACTCCACCTGTCCGCGATCGAGGTACCAGTTGATGACATCGGTGATCTCGAGCTCGCCCCGCCGCGAGGGGACGAGGTTCGGCAGGACTTCCCAGACCTGCTCGTCGTAGAAGTAGAGCCCGGTGGCGCCGAGTCGGCTCGGCGGATCGACCGGCTTCTCGACGATCCGCACGATGCGATCACCGTCGAGCTCGGCGACACCAAGATGGCGCAGGTGCTCCTCTTCCTCGATCTCCGAGAGGACGATCAGTGCGCCGCGGTCTTGCGCCTCGAAGCGCTGCACGACCGGGCGGAGGTTGCGCTCGAAAACGTTGTCGGCGAGCATGACGCAGCAGCGGTCGCCGGCGACAAACCGCTCCGCCAGGCCGAGCGCCTCTGCGACTCCGCCCTCGCGCTCCTGGTACGCGTAGAAGAGGCGGTCGATCCCGTAGTCGTGGCCGTTGCCGAGCAGCCGGAAGAACTCGCCTGCGTGCGTGCCACCGGTGACGAGCATCAGCTCTTGGACACCGGCCTGGACCAGCGCCTCGACGGCGTACGTCACCATCGGCCGGTCGTACAGCGGCAAGAGATGCTTGTTCGTGATGCGTGTGAGCGGGGCGAGCCGGCTCCCCGAGCCGCCCGCGAGGATCACGCCCTTCATACGTAATGCTCCTCGGTCTGGCGACGCTCGCGGTCGTGGTCGACCATCATCCGCACGAGCTCGGGAAAGCGGACGCTCGGCTCCCAACCGAGCCTCTCGCGCGCTTTCGAGGCGTCGCCGAGGAGCATGTCGACCTCGGACGGGCGGAAGTACCTCTCGTCGATCTTCACGTAGTCGTGCCAATCGAGATCGACGTAGCCGAACGCCTCGTCGAGCAACTCCCGGACCGAATGCGTCTCCCCCGTGGCGAGGATGTAGTCGTCAGGCTCGTCCGCCTGGAGCATCTGCCACGCGCCGTCCATGTAGTCGCGAGCAAAGCCCCAGTCGCGCTTCGCCTCGAGGTTCCCGAGTCGCAGCTCGTCCTGCTCGCCACGCAGGATGGCGCCGATCGCGCGGGTCACCTTTCTCGTGACGAAGGTCGGGCCTCGTCGAGGCGACTCGTGGTTGAACAGGATCCCGTTGGCTGCGTACATCCCGTACGCCTCGCGGTAGTTGCGCGTGATCCAGTAGCCGAAGACCTTGGAAACGCCGTACGGGCTCCGCGGGTAGAACGGGGTCGCCTCGGTCTGCGGCGTCTCGACCACCTTGCCGAACATCTCACTCGACCCGGCTTCGTAGAAGCGACAGCGCACGCCCTCCTCGCGGATCGCGTCGAGCAGGCGCAACGTGCCCATTCCGGTCGTATCGGCGGTGAATTCCGGGATCTCGAAGCTGACCTGGACGTGGCTCTGAGCGCCGAGGTTGTAGACCTCGTCGGGCTGAATCGTGCGCATGAGCCGGTTGAGGACGGAGCCGTCGGTCAGATCTCCGAAGACGAGCTCGACGTCGCCGAAGATGTGGTCGATCCGCGCGGTGTTGAACGAGCTCGAGCGCCGGATCATCCCGTACACCTCGTAATCCTTCTCGAGCAGGATTTCCGCGAGGTACGAGCCGTCCTGGCCGGTGATGCCGGTGATGAACGCCTTGCGCTTGGCCACGGCGCCCTACCGTACCGGCCCGGGCGTCTACTCTTGCACCATGCGTGTTCTCGTCACCGGTGGAGGCGGCTTCCTTGGCTCGCACCTCGTGGAACGCCTGCAGGCGGAGGGAGACGACACGTTCGTGGCCCGTCGCAGCGACTACGACCTGACCCGCGAGGCCGACGCCGTCCGACTCTTCGAAGACGCCGGTCCGGAGCTCGTCTTCCACCTCGCTGCCGAAGTCGGCGGCATCGGCGCCAACCGTGCCAACCCCGGTCGGTACTGGTACGCGAACCTCATGATGGGCGCGCACGTGCTCGAGCAGGCGAGACTCCACGGGGTCGGCAAGCTCGTGCTCGCCGGCACTGTGTGCGCCTACCCCAAGTTCGCGCCGGTGCCGTTCCGCGAGGAGACTCTCTGGGACGGCTATCCGGAGGAGACGAACGCGCCGTACGGGGTGGCGAAGAAGTCGTTGCTCGTCGGCGCCCAGGCCTACCGGGAGCAGTACGGCACGCGTGCGATCTACCTTCTTCCCGCGAACCTTTACGGGCCACGCGACAACTTTCACCAGACGAACGCGCACGTGATCGCGGACCTGATCCGGAAGATGCACGACTCGCCCGACGAGGTCGTGCTCTGGGGTGATGGGACGCCGACACGCGAGTTTCTCTATGTCGACGATTGCGTCCAGGGGCTGCTGCTCGCCGCCAGGCACTACGACGGCGGCGAGCCCGTCAACCTCGGCACGGGCAAGGAGATCTCGATTCACGACCTCGCCGAGCTCGTCGCGGAGCTCTCGGGGTTCGAGGGCGAAATCGTCTGGGACACGTCGATGCCCAACGGGCAGCCGCGCCGCAGCCTCGATGCGTCACACGCCAGAGAGCTGTTTGGATTCGAGGCGCGGACGACGCTGCGCGAAGGGCTGGAACGGACGATCGCCTGGTATCGGACAGCCGCTCCTCAGGCGTCGAGCGCCCGCGTGTAGACCTCGAGCGTTCGCTCGATCACGGCGTCCCAGCCGAATCGCTCCCGCGCGCGGGCACGGCCAGAGCGGCCGAGCCGCTCGCGCAGCTCCGGGTCGCTTAGCAGCCGCTCCACCGCTTCCCGCAACGCCGCCGCGTCGCGCGGCGGGACGAGGATTCCCGTCTCGCCGTCGCTGACGAGCTCGAGCAAGGCGCCGCCGGCGGCCGCGACAACCGGCCTGCCGTGCGCCATCGCCTCCGCCGCCGCGAGGCCAAAGCCCTCCCGTTCGCACGGCGCGACGACGACCGAGGCCCGTTCGAGCAGCCGCTCGACCTCCGCGTGCGGGACGGCCCCGAGCGCGTTCGGGACGCGCTCGCGCAGGGGCCCGTCGCCCGCCACGACGAGGTTCAGGTCTCCGACCGCTTCGACGAGGGTGTCGACGTTCTTCTCAGGCGCCAGACGGCCGACGTAGAGAACCTCCGGCGGCTCCGAGGGCACAGCGACCTCGTCCGGGATTCGAACGCCGTTCGGGATCACGACCACCTCCACTCCGGCCGCCCGTACGGGAGCCGCAACCGTTTCGGACACGCAGATCACGGCGGACGCGGGACGCAGGAGCGTGCGGACGAGGCCCGGCCGGCCGCGCGCAAGCTCGACGTCGGAGAAGCGGCCGGCGGAACCGGAGCCGTGCAGCGTGACGACGAACGGCTTGCCGCCGAACCGCGCAACCGCCGCGGTGAGCAGCCAGTGCGCGTGGACGAGGTCCGCGCCGCGCGTCGCGCGCCGCAGCGACCGCCACATCGAGAAGAGCAGGAAGGGTGCCGCCCACGGCCGGCGGCGCAGGTTCGCCGCCATACCGCCGCCGTACGCCAGGCCGTAGTCGCGGTAGCCGGCTCCGGGCGCAAGCACTTCCACCTCCACCCCGCGCTCACGCAACCGGTCGACCGCGTCGCCGACGAAGCGGCCCGCGAACTCCCGCTCCGTCCGCGGCCACGACGTCGTGAGAACGACGACCCGCACTAACCGGATCGCTGGGTCACGCGGCCGCCGAACACGACGGGCAGCGCGAGCGCGAAGGCGAGGAAGGCGTAGAAGTAATAGAACTGCATCGTGAGGTAGAAGAAATTGGCGGCGATCGTTCCCACCAGGGCGGCCGTCAACCCATAGGCGAGCGGCCGCACATGCGGGCCTTGCGCATCGCCGAGACGGTCGAGCAGGCGCCCGAGCCGCCGCGCTGCCTGGAGCCGCACGAAGACGTAGCGGAGGAAGACGATCCAGAGGATGAGCCCGAGCAGGCCGGACTCGACGATGACGGACACCCAGTACGAATGCGCTCCGAAGTTCGCCTTTCCCGTCACGAACTCGTAGTAGACGGAGAAGTTGTTGTTGCCGAGCCCGAGCAGCGGGTGCATGTGCAGGATCTGGCCGATGAAGTTGTAGACGGCAAAGTGCGCGCTCGTCGAGCTCCCGCTCGTCGAGAGACGCTGGCGTATGAACGTCTCGAAGAAGTGGGTGCGCAGGTAGAGCGCGCCGAGGAGCACGACCACGAGGGCGCCGAGCGGATAGAGGAACTGCCGCGAGCGGAAGAGGCGCCGATACGGCACCACGAGCACGAGAGCGCCGGCGATGAGCCCGACCGCTCCGCTGCGGGAGAAGGTCGCGATGTCGACGAGCAGGAGGAAGACGAGAGCCGCCGCGAGGGGCCACTTCAGCCGGCTCCCGCGTGGCAGGCGCAGATAGACCGGAGTGAGCGCGAGCAGCGGTATGGCAAGCATCACTCCGAAATGGTTCGGGTCGCCCGTGAGGGCGTTGACGCGGTAGATGTTCTGGCCGCCGATGATCCCGAAGACGCTGATCCGGCTCGCCCCGCCTGTGAGCGGCACGAGGATCAGGCTGTCGAGGTTGTGGCCGGCGAGCGCCGAGCCGAGCTCGAGGATCCCGTAGACGGCGTTCGCGACGAAGCCGACCATGAACCAGCCGAGCGCGCGCCAGAAGAAGCGCTCGCCGCGCTGTGCGAGGTAGCCGATTGCCGCGACGACGAAGGCCCAGTGGATGACGAACTTCACCATCCCCTTCGTGAACTGGGTCAGCCCCTGCTTCGTGTCGATGTTCCAGAACCCCGCGAGGTAGACGAGCGCGAAGGCCGCGAAGAAGGCGAGCACGATCGCGCTCGTGCGCGGCAGCGGCCGGCGCTCGGTCGCGAGGTATGCGATGAGGAACAGGATCGTCGCGATGTCGTTGATCCCGATCTGGCCCGCGAAGCTCCAGTGGACCTTCTCGAAGGTGGCGACGAAGAGGGAGCCGAAGAAGAGTCCGGTCACGATGCGCTCCCGCGTGCGGGGCACCGCGATCGCGCGGCTAGCGGTGAGCGCGGCGGCGGTCACGCGACGCTCCTCAGCACGTCCGCAAGCTCCTCGACCCGGGCTCCGCGCGCGAGCCGCTGACGCCACTCCGCGGAGAGCGACGTGTCGTCGAGGCTCCCGTCCCGCCAGCGCCGGTGCAGGTCGAGCAGCGCCTCGCGCATCGCCTTGACGTCATCGGGGCGGACGACGACGCCTGCGCCGGTTTCCCGCACGAGCTGCGCGGCGGCGCCGTCGGGCGGGACGACGGCGAGGATCGGCCGTTCCGCCGCGAGGTACTCGTAGATCTTCCCGGTCAGGACGCCGCGGCCGCGGCCGCCCGACTCCGGGACCAGAAGGAGCAGCGCCTCGGAATCCCGCTGCAGCTCGAGCGAGCGCCGTCGAGAGACGTCGCCGAGCAGCTCGAGGCGTTCGCCGAGGCCGAGCGACTCGGCGTACTGGCGGTCCACTTCCCGGAAGTCGCCCGCGAAGCGAACTACGAGGTCCTCCAGGCCCGATCCGGCGAGGGCCTGGAGGAAGGGCTTCGGGTCGCGCTTGCCGTGGAAATGGCCGGCGTGGGTGATGCGGAGCCGGTCGCTCGGGTGGTGAGCGAGCCCGGCGAAGTCGTCGAAGTCGCAGCCGTTGGCGATCGTGACGACCTTCCCTTTCGGCTCGAGCCCGCGCGCCTCCTCGGCGATCGCATCGGACGCCGCGACGATGGCGTCGGCCTGCGAGGCGACGAGCCGGCCCACACCGCCCACGGAGGCCTCCTTCAGCCGCGCGAGCTGCGACTCGTAGCCTCGCCGGTGCGGATGCGAGGTGAGCGGGTCGCGCAGGTCGGCGACCCAGGCCGCGCCGGTCGTGCGCTTGACCGCGGCACCGAGGAGATGGAGCGACGGCGGCGGTGAGGTGGTGAGCACGACGTCGATCTTCTCCCGGCGGACGAGCCGAATGGCGACCGGCAGCGCGAAAGTGCTCCACGGGACGTTCTCGTCGGGGACGAGCAGCCGGCGCCCGAGCAGCGCCGCCTGCGTGCCGACGCGCGCGAGCCCCTGCTTCGCGAGCAGGCGCTCGGTCGGCCGGCCGGCGCGTGGCCCGACGTAGCGCACGCGGTGGATCCACGCCTGGGTGGGCAGCTCGAGCTCCGCGTCAGCGGGTAGGGACCCGGGGACGTCCGGCGCCAGCACGTGCGTCTCGATCCCGAGCGCCGGCAGGTGCGTCGCGAACTTGAGCGGCCGTTGCACGCCGCCCCCGCCACCGGGCGGGAAGTGGCGCGTCACGAGCAGGACTTTCACCGCGCCAAAGGTACTGCGGTGCGGAAGACGACGAACCCGCTGTCCTCGTACGCGCGCTGCAAACCAAGGCGTTCGATCGCCCCGACATGCTCCGTTCGCGTGAGGACGATCCAATCGGCGCGCCAGCGGTGTGCGAAGTCGAGCGTCGGATGCGCAAGGAATCGCAGCACGGCGAGCTTGCGCTTGTGCAGCTCGTTCGGCCGCGTGTTCGCTGCGTGGGTCGGCGTCACTGCGACGACATAGACGGGAGCGAACGCCGTCGCCCTGTAGCTCGTGGACAGGTTGGCGAGCACGACCGAGCGCGCCGGCACGTCGTGCTGCAGGAAGCGGATCAGGCCCGGTGTCAGCGCGGCGTTGTCGCGCTTCGTCTGCGGCGACCAGTACGAGAAGCCGTGCACGACGATGGGCAGGACGAACAGGAGCACGGCGAACGCCGTTGTGATCCCGCGCTGGCGGGCGACCGGGCCGCCGGGGGCGCGACGCCTCCACGCGAGTAACGCTCCGATCACGAGCGCCGTGATCCCGCCGTACAGCGCGAACCAGACCACCCACGCCGGCTCGGTGCGCGGCGCGCGCAGGCCGAAGTCCCCGGTGTAGGCGACCTGGAGCCAGATCCCCAGTACGAGCCCGCCCACGAGCGCGAGCGTCCTCGAGAAGCGGCTGACGAGCGCCGCCCCGCCGGCGAGCGCCACCGCGAAGGGGATGAAACCCGAGGCGCGCCGCGACTGGGAAAGCGAGACAGCGTCGGAGAAGTGCGGGAACACGAGCGGCCAGAGCTCGATCCCGAGCACGGCGACGGTGCCCCCGAGTACGAGCGCGCTCCACCGGCGCCGCCGGGCAAGCAGCGCAAGCGGTACGAGGAGCAGTGCGGCAACCGCGACCGAGCCGTTCCGGTCGATGCGCCCCGGCGCGAGGCTGTAGCGCGTGAGCGAGTGCCAGCCGACGAGGTCGTGGCGATAGTGGTAGAGGTTGGCCGCGAGCTGCTTCGGCCCGGGAGAGACCGGGATCGTCTGCTTGACGACCGGCTCCAGCCAGAGGAAGGCGAGCGTCATCGGCAGCCCGAAGACGAGGAACGCGACGATGCCGTTCCGGAGGTCAGTGCCGCGCGTGAGCAGCGCTCGCGCAACGACGAAGGCGCCCAACGGAATTGCGAGGAAGAGCGCGTAGGTCGGGTGGACGAGCGCAATCGAGACGGAGGTCGCTGCGAGCATGACGGCGAGCGGCCGGGTCGGCCTGCGCACGAAGTGGAAGAAGAAGGCGATTGCCGCCGGCACGAGCAGCTGGGTGGCGACGGTCGACGGCTCCCAGAGGAACGGGTAGACGCCTCCGTGGCCGGGCGCGAACGCCTTGATCGCGACCTGCCCGAGGACGACGGCGAGCGCGAGTCCGGCCGAACGGAAGATCGCCCAGCCCATTTCGAACACGAGCAAGAGAGCAAGCGGCACGAGGAGGCTCGACTCGTGGGCGGCGACGCTCGCAGGATCGACGCCGGCGAGCCTGGCGACGAGCGCGAGCCACGCGTGCCAGAGCGGGAAGGCGTAGCCCGGATGCAACCCGCCGTGCGCGAACTCGCCAACGTTGTGAAGCGAGAGCGAGCCGAGCGAGTCGAGCTTCCGCACGCGGCCTAGGTGGAAGAAGGCGTCGCCGGTGAAGGCGCCCTGCACGAACCAGACGCCGATCCCGAGGCCGATGCCCGCGACGACGAGAGCCCCACGTATGAAGCGCGCCGCACCGGGCAGCCTCACGCCCTCCACCTGCCGGCCGGTCAGCGACCAGGCGAAGGCAAACGCACCGACTCCGAGCACAAAGGCAAGCGTGACGTCGATTGACGTGCCGAGGCCGAGCGTCAGCGCGAGCCCCATCCCGGCCAGCGTGACCGACGAGACGAACGTGGCCGCGGCGCCCCGTTGGCCGAGACAGCGCGCGACGAACGTCCCCGGCAGCAGCACGACGAGCGTCGCCGCCGCAAGGCGGAGCCAGAGGCCGAAGCCGGTCTCGGGCAAGAGCCGCGCGATCCCGAGCAGCGCGGCGAAAGCAGCAGGCGTCACGAGCCGCCATGCGGCGCCGGCGGGCACGACCGCCGTCCTGCGCGCCTCGGCCGCAGCCGGGAGGGCGAGCCAGTTCATCGCGCGGCTCCCGCCACGGCCCGAGTACGAACGCCCTCCCAGGCGAGGATCATCGCTCCGGGAAGGGCGACGGCGACGGTGACGACGAAGAAGAGAAACCCGGCAGAGAATGCGCGGTCGGCCGAGACGCCGAGGGCGCCGAGAAAGCTCACAAAGAACGATTCCCGCACCGCGAGCCCGTTGATCGTGAACGGCACGAGCATGACGAGAAAGAGCAGCGGCCCCATCACGTAGTACGGCCGTGGCGAGAGGTCGACGCCGACGGCCTTGCCGGCGCACCAGATCGCGAGCACGCGCGCCGCTTGCACTGCGACCGTGAGCGCGAACGCCCAGCCGAGCAGACGCAGCCTCATCCGGTAGGCGTGGAGCGCGAGGTACACGTCCCGCAGGATCGACTCGACGCGCAGGCGGTGCAGCAGGGGACGCAACCGGTGCAGGAGCGGATGCAGGCGGGTCGAGAAGAGGACGAACGCGCCGGCTCCCGTGAGCACGATGAAGGCGAGCTCGACCCAGAGGTAACCGCCGATCGAATACCGGCCGACGGCCAGCGTGAAGCCCACCGCCGCGAGGACGAGCGTGGCGGCACCTCCCAGCGCGCGCTCGAGGATCACGGTTCCGGCGACCGGGCCGCGCGAGCCCGGATGGCGGCGCGCCGTCTCGTAGATCCGCGATGCGTCTCCGCCGAGCGAGGTCGGGAGCACTTGCGCAGCCGCGTAGGAGACGAACGTCGTCCGCACGAGCCAGCCGAGCGGCTCATGCACGCCGGTGGAGGCAAGGAGCCTGAGCCAGCGCCAGGAGAGCGGCCAGACAGAGACGACCCAGATCGCGCACGACGCCAGCCACCAGCCGATGCTCGCGTGAGCGAGGACGTGTCCCGTCCGGCCAAGGTCGATCCGCCAGAGGATGTAGGCGGTGGCGAGGCCGGTGATGAGGAGCGTCCCGCCGGTGCGAAGCACACGGGACCGGCTCACGCTGTGACCACCACCTTCACCCGACCGCGAGTCTAGTTGGGAGGTCCGAAGTAGCATCGTCACGTGCCCGACCCCCGCACGCAGATCGTCTCGGACGGCTACGACGCGATCGGCGAGACCTTCGCCGAGTGGCGCGAGCGGATCGTCGGTGACCCGCGGCACGAATGGGCGGACGACCTCGTCTCGCGCCTGAAGGACGGCGCGCGCGTGCTCGAGCTCGGCTGCGGCAGCGGCTCGCCTGAGACGAAGCGGCTCGCGCAGCGCTTCGCCGTGACGGGCGTGGACATCTCGCCGCGCCAGGTCGAGCGCGCCCGGTCGGCGATTCCGGAGGCCAGCTTCCTCACGGCGGACCTCACCGACCTCGAGTTGCCGGCCGCCTCATACGACGCCGTCGTCTCGTTCTACGTCTTCAACCACGTCCCACGCGACCTGCTGGCGCCGCTGCTCGGACAGATCCACGGCTGGCTGACGGAAGAAGGCTGGCTTCTCTCGGCCTTCGGCGTCTCCGACCTGGAGGGCTGGACGGGCAACTGGCTCGGAGCGCCTACCTTCTTCTCGAGCTTCCCGGCGGAGGTCAACTCGCAGCTCGTACGGGATGCCGGATTCAGAATCGAGCGGGACGACGTCGTCGTCTTCGAGGAGCCCGAAGGACAGGCGAAGTTCCAGTGGGTGCTCGCTCAGGCGTGACGACGATCCTCGTCACGGCGTGCGGCGCGCCGGGAGCGGCCCGGCTGCTGCGCGCGCTGAAGGAGAATGGCGAGCGCGAGATCCGCCTCGTCGGCGTGGACATGTCCGAGCGAGCGATCGGCCGCCACCTGTGCGACGCGTTCCACCTCGTCCCCCCCGGCGCGGACCCGACCTTCCCCGACGCGCTGCTTTCGCTCGTCGAGCGGGAAGGCGTGGACGTCGTCCTGCCGGAGTCGTCGCACGACCTGCGCCACCTCGCGCACCGCCGCGGCGAGTTCCCCGTGCCGGTCATGGTCTGCGGCCCGGATGCGGAGCGACGTTCGAACGACAAGGCGGAGACGTTCGAAGCGCTGCACCGGATCGGCGCCGGCGCGCCCGGGTTTCGCCGTGTGACCGGCGCGGCCGGCGTCGACGCCGCGGCGCGGGAGCTCGGCTATCCGGAGCGGCCGGTCTGCTTCAAGCCGGCGTTCTCCTCCGGTTCGCGCGGCTTCCGCGTGCTCGACCCCACTGTCGACCGCACGCACCAGCTCCTCTACGAGCGCCCCGGTGCGCTCGCCATGCGGCTGGAAGAGGCGGTCGAGCTCCTCCCTGAGGACGGCCTCGACCTGCTCGTGATGGAGTTCCTCACCGAGCCAGAGCGGACGGTCGACGGGATCGCCGACGGCAGCCGCATCGTCCTCCACGTGACGCGCACGCGCGAAGCGGTGCGCTGCGGACTCGGGATGTACTTCGAGACCCTCGACGCGCCGGAGCTCATCGCGGCGTCCGAACGCGTCGTCGCGGAGTTCGAGCTCGAGTGGTTCTTCAGCATCCAGTTCATGGGCGAGAAGGTGATCGAGATCAACCCCCGGATCTCGACGATGATGATCCAGGAGGACTTCAACCTGCCCTGGCTTGCGGTCAAGCGGGCGCTCGGCGAGGCCTCCGACGACGAGCTCCGGGCGCTGCAGGATCGGGTGCGGCCCGGGCATCGCGTGCTTCGTTTCTTCGAACAGGTGGAATTCGATCCGTGATGGACTGGAATTCCCTCAGCGACACGCTTGCTGCGGCGTGCGACGAGCCAAACGAGGAGTCAGCGGAGCCGGCCGTGCGGGCCGCGGAGCTCGTCGCGGCGACGGCCGGCGAACCGGCGGACGGCCTGTCGCCGGGCGACCGGGAGTGGGCCGAACAGCACGGCATCCCTCCCAGCGAGCTCGTCGAGCTCGCCTGCCGCGCGATGAAGTGCGTCGCCGCGCTCTCGGACGAGTGGCACGAGCGGCTCAACGACCTCCGCTACCGGCTCGGCGACGTCGCGGCTGCGTAGCCCTCCTCAAAGCTGCAGCTCGAAGAAGAGAACGCCGGGAATCGGGTTGTCGCTGTACGGCTCGCACGGTACGAAGCCCAGCGAGGAGTAGATCCTCCGCGCTGTCTCCATCCGCGGCAGCGTGTCGAGCCGGAGAACCGCGTAGCCGACCTCGCGCGCCCGCGCGACGGCGGCCGCGGCGAGCATCCTGCCGAGCCCGGTGCCGCGCGCGGGAGGTCGCACGTAGAACCGCCTGAGCTCGCCCGTACCGTCCGGGAGTGGCCTGATCGCAACCGAGCCGATGAGCGCGCCGGCGCCGTCGCGCGCGACGAGCAGCACGTCGTAGTACTCCGGTAGCGCGGCGAGCTCGTCCTCGAATCCGTCACGCCAGAAGTCGTCGCCGATCCAGGCGGCGTACTCGCGGAACATCGCGCGGAGCTCGGCGACATCGCCTTCGCCCGCGTCCGAGATCAGCGGAGTGCTCGCAGCTCCTCCACATCGTCGGCGCTCGGCTCCCAGGCGCCGGCGGCGACGTTCGCGCGGACCTGCTCGGGCGAGGTGGCACCCGCGATCACCGAGGTGACGGCCGGCATCGCGAGGAGGCCGCCGATCGCGACCTCGAGCAGCGGGACGCCGCGCTCGACGGCGAAGCGCTGCAGCGCCTCGACGCGATCCCACTGCTCGGCCGGGATCTCGCGCCCCGCGAGGCGGCCTTCGGACGCAACCTCGCCACGCCGGTACTTCCCGGTCAAGAGCCCGCTGGCGAGCGGGAAGTACGGGAGGAAGCCGATCCCGAGCGTCTCGCACGTCGCCAAGACTCCGTCCTCGGCCTCGCGCTCGACGAGCGAGTACTCGTTCTGCAGCGAGACGAAGCGATGGAAGCCGGCCCCGCGCGCGACCTCTTCGGCGGCCTCGACCTGCTCCGACGAGAAGTTCGAGGCGCCGATCCAGCTCACCTTGCCTTCGTGGACGAGGTCGTTGAGCGCGCCGAGCGTCTCCTCGATCGGCGTCAGCGGGTCGGGCTCGTGCAGCTGGTAGAGGTCGATCACGTCGGTGCGCAGCCGCCGCAGCGAGCTCTCGACCGCCCACTGGATGTAGTCGGGATTGCCGCGCCGCTCCTCGGGCCGCTCATCCATGGGCTTGCCGAACTTCGTCGCGATCAGGACGCGGTCGCGCCGTCCCTCGAGTGCGCGGCCGATGTACTCCTCGCTCATCCCCTGCCCGTAGATGTCGGCGGTGTCGAAAAGCGTCACGCCGGCTTCGAGCGCGGCGTCGATCACGGCGAGCGTCTGCCCGTAGTCGCAGCGACGGCCGAAGTTGTTCGTGCCGAGACCGACGACCGAGACCTCAGGCCCGCCGTCGCCGAGAAAGCGCGTGCGCATCGGCCCGACGCTACCCGCCGAATACGATTCGCCGCCGATGGAGGGGCATCGCTTCGTCTTCCTCGCGGGCCTGCACCGCAGCGGCACGACGCTGCTGGCACGGCTGCTCGCGGCACACCCGCAGGTCAGCGGCTTCTCGGGCACCGGCGCACCCGCCGACGAGGGCCAGCACCTGCAGTCGGTCTACCCGAGCGACCACGAGCATGGCCGGCCAGGGCGATTCGGCTTTGCCGCGGAGATGCACCTGACCGAGACCTCACCGCTCGTCTCCGAGGAGAACGCGCTGAAGCTGTTCGAGGAGTGGTCGCCGCACTGGGACCTCTCCCGCCCGCTCTTGCTCGAGAAGTCACCGCCGAACCTGCTCAAGACCCGCTTCCTGCAGGCGCTCTACCCCAACTCCGCCTTCGTCGTCATCGTCCGGCACCCGATTCCCGTCTCGATTCCGACCGCGAAGTGGCGCGGCACGAGGCGCTTCGACCGGATGTTCGAGCACTGGCTCCGCTGCCACGCGCTCTTCGAAGCCGACCGAGAGCACCTCCGGCGGGTGCACGTCCTCCAGTACGAGCAGCTCGTCAGCGACCCGGTGGCCGAGCTGCGAACGATCTTCGAGTTCCTCGAGCTCGAGCCGATCGCGCCGGGCGAGCCGGTCGACACGGGAGCGAACGAGAAGTACTTCCGGCGGTGGCAGGAGCTGAAGCGCGACCCGCGGATGCGTGCCTACCTCGACCTCGTCTCGCTCCGGTACGAGCGCCGCGTGCGGCGGTACGGCTACAGCCTGCTCTTCCCTGGCGGCTAGCGGCGGCCGAGCAAGCGAAGCCGGACGTCGTGCTCGACCGTCGCCCGTGCCGGTGAGCTCTCCAGCCGCGCGACGACCTCGGCGGGGACGTGCGTGCCGGCCCAGGACCCGACCACGTCGAGGCACTCGTCGCCGGACCCGAACTCGTGTACGACGAGGTACCGCTCCTCATGTCCAAGCTCGAAGAGCCCCGCCACGGCCGCCTTCTCGATCTCGGCGTCGACGGCGGCCACCGTCTCGAGCCACTCGTCGTCCTCGAGCTCGCCGATCGGCTCGCCGTCGAGTGTGACAGGGAGCCGGAGACTGACCGGCTGCGTGTCGACGAGGAGCCCGCCCGGGACGAGAGCCGCGTGGATGCGAGTCAGAGCGTCGACGACGCCCTCAGGCTCGAGGCATCAGAGCGACCAGCCGCAGAGCGCCACGTCGAAGGTCTCGCGCGCGACGTCGAGCGTCTCGGCGCCGTGCACGCCGAAGCGAACGCGCTCCGTCTCGGCAGCTGCCCGCGCCGTCTCCACGCGCTCGGCGTTCGGGTCGAAGGCGTACACGGTCGTAGCTCGAGCTGCTGCAAATCCGGTCAATCGTCCATCGCCGCAGCCGACCTCGAGAACGCGCGCGCCTTCGAGCGGAACGAGCGCGTCGATCCTCTGCGGCTCTGCCTTGTGCAGGTCGGCGACGTGCACGCCTAGCGGCCGAGGAGCTCGGGCAGCGGCCGCGCATGGACGACGACGAGCGTCTTCGTCGGCCGGGTCAGCGCGACGTAGAGCTCACGCAGCCCTCGGTCACCATCGTCCGCGATCGCGGCAGGCTCGACAACGACGACGTGGTCGAACTCGAGGCCCTTCGCCTGGCGCGGCGTGAGAATCGGGAACGGGAAGGAATCGTCGACGGTGAGCGAGCGTGGAACGATCATCGCGAGGAGACCGTCGAGATCCTCGAGCGCGACGGCCTCGCGAAGCGCGGTTTCCAGCACCTCCTCCTCACCGACGTGCACGAGCCGCGGCGGGTCGCCGCCCTTACGGTAGGCGAGCGGCGGCTCCACCTCGGGCGCGATCCGGTCGAGCAGCGGGAGCGCGAAGTCCATGATCTCGGCCGGTACGCGGTAGGCATGCCTGAGCTCCTCGATCGAGAGCTCCGCCTCATCCGGCAGAAACGGCTCGAGCTCCTGCCAGCGGCGGTAGACGACGGGCCCGGTCGCCTGCGCGACGTCGCCGAGGATCGTGAGCGAGCCGTCGATCGCGCGGCGCGAGATAGCGAGCAGCTGCATCGGCGACAGGTCCTGCGCCTCGTCCACGATCACATGGCCGTAGGTGCGCGGCGCTCCCTCGATGAGCGTGTGCGCCTCGTCGAGTAGCGCCACGTCCTGGTCGCTCCAGCGGAGGTCGGAGACGCGCCGAGGCCGATCCCGCAGCAGGAGCTTCCGGTCCGCGTCGTCGAGCACGCCTTCAGACGCCGTCTCGAGTGCAGTCGGCGAAGTGAGCAGCCGCGCGACGAGCTTCGCCGGCTGAGGCAGCGGGAGGACGCGGTCGAGCCAGCGGGTGAGGAAGCCACCGCGCCGCAGCGCACGCTCGAGCTCGTCGAAGCTGCGCAGTGCGCGCGGGCCCAGCAGCTCGCCGTAGCGCTCGTAGAAGCGGCGGAGAACGGCCATCCGGAAGCGCTCGCGCGCGAGCCCGAGCGGCGCGCCGGCCTCGAGTGCCTCCTCGAGGAGTGCGGCGACGTCCCGCTCTCGCACGCGGATGTAGAGCCCGTCGACGAGGGTCACGAGCTCCTCCGGCGCAGGCACGACCGCCGCCTCCACCGCGCGCGCCACGACCTCGCGCAGCCGCGGGTCGCCCTTCAGGCGCGCGACGTCCGGATCTTCCTCGCGGCCGACCTCGATCCCGTCCACCAGCTCGGTGACGGCCCGTTGCTCGACCGCTTCCTCGCCGAGCGTCGGGAGGACGTGCGAGACGTAGTCCATGAACGTCGGGTTCGGCCCGACGACGAGCACGCGGCGCAGCCGCTCCCGGTGTGTGTAGAGGAGCCAGGACGCGCGATGCAGGCCGACGGCCGTCTTTCCCGTGCCGGGGCCTCCCTGCACGACGAGCGCGCCTTCGGGGTCGGCCGTGATCAGCCGGTACTGGTCCGACTGGATCGTGGCGACGATGTCGCGCATCCGGACGTCGCGCCGGCGCTCCAGCTCCTCGAGCAGGAAGTCCGAGACGCTCGCGCCCTCGACCGCGCTCCCGTCGAGCGACTCGTCGGAGATGTCGGTGAGCCGCCGTCCCTCGGCGCGGAAGCGGCGCCGCTGCTGGACGCCGTGCGGCGCCTGGGGCGTCGCCGTGTAGAAGGGCCGCGCCGCCGGCGCTTGCCAGTTGACGACGAGCGACTCGTGCTTGTCGTCGTGCACCCAGCGGCGGCCGACGTAGAGCGGTCGCGGCGTGCCGTCGAGCGTGAGCCGTCCGAAGACGAGCCCACGCTCGGCGTCCTCGAACGTCTGCATACGCCGCTTCGCCCACGCCTCCATGTTGAGCGCGGCCCACTCGGTCGCCATCGCCTCCTGCGTCCGCGCAACCGTCGACCGCATCCGGTCGAGCTGGTCGTAGGCGCGATCGACATAGGCCTGCTCGGCTGCGAGCTCGGGGTGCGCCATGGCCGCCCGACGGTACCGACGTAGGATCGCGAGCGCAATGAAGTTGGGCCTCAGCCTCGGCTACGCACCTCCAGGGACGAACCCCGCCGATTTGTTCCCGCTCGTGCAGGAGGCGGAACGGCTCGGCTTCGATTCCGTCTGGGTCGCGGAGGCCTGGGGCACCGACGCGGTCAGCGTGCTGGGCTGGCTGGCTGCACAGACGGAGCGGATCAAGCTCGGCTCGGCGATCATGCAGATCCCCGGCCGCACGCCCGCGAACACGGCGATGACCGCGGCGACGCTCGACCTCCTCTCCGGCGGCCGCTTCCTGCTCGGGCTCGGCACATCAGGGCCGCAAGTGGTCGAGGGCTGGCACGGACAGCCGTGGGGGAAGCCGCTCGGAAAGACGCGCGAGTACGTCGAGATCGTGCGCGCAGCGTTGAGACGGCAGGTCGTCGAGCACCACGGCGACCACTACCGGATCCCCTGGGACGGCCCGGGCGCGACCGGCCTCGGCAAGCCGCTGAAGCTGATGCTGCGCCCGCTGCGCGCCGAGATTCCGATCTACCTCGCCGCGCTCGGACCGAAGAACGTCGCGCTCGCGGCCGAGATCGCGGACGGCTGGCTGCCGATCTTCGTCGACCCGGAACGCTTCGGCGATGCCTTCGGAGCGAGCCTCGCAGCAGCGCCACCGGAGTTCGAGATCGCCGCGACCGCGAGCGTCCTCCTCGGCGACGACGTGGAGGCGCTCCGCGATGCGCTCCGGCCGCATGTCGCCCTGTACGTCGGCGGCATGGGCGCGAAAGGGCGGAACTTCTACAACGCGCTCGTCCGCCGCTACGGCTGGGAGGACGAGGCCGAACGGATCCAGGCGCTCTACCTCGCCGGCAAGCAGCGAGATGCGATCGCGGCGGTGCCCGACGCTCTCGTCGACGCGGTCGCGCTCGTCGGCCCCAAGGAGCGAATCGCGGAGCGCCTCGAAGCGTGGCGCGCGACGCCGGTCACCACGCTCGTCCTCGGCACGCCGCAGCCCGAGGCGCTGCAGACGCTCGCCGAGCTCGTCCTCTAGGCTCGGGCGATGCCTCAGCCTCTCATCATCCTCGGCGTCGGCCGGTCCGGCACGACGCTCCTGCGCGTGATGCTCGACCGGAACAGCCAGCTCGCGATCCCGTACGAGACGTTCTTCGTCCCCCAGCTCGCGCACCGGCACGGGCGCCGGCCGAGCATCGACGAGTTCGTCGACGACCTCGGGCGCCTGCGGACTCTGTACGACTGGGGCATCGGACCGGAGGACGTCCGGCCGCGGCTGCGCAAGGGGATGACGACGAGCGAGGCGCTCGCCGCGATCTTCGAGACGTACGCCGACCGGCAGGGGAAGCCACGCTGGGGCGACAAGACGCCGCTCTACATGCAGCAGCTGCCTCTGCTCGAGCGCCTCTTTCCGGACGCGCTCTGGGTCCACCTCGTTCGCGACGGACGCGACGCAGCGCTCTCCTTCCTCGAGCTTCCCGAGGGCTTTTCGGGCAAGACGTGGGCGCAACCGCGAACCGTTGCGCAGTTTGCGGCGCGATGGCGCACGGAGATCCTCGCCGCCCGGCGGCTCGGCCGGCACGCCGGGAGCCGCTACCTCGAGCTCCGCTACGAGGATCTCGTCGCCGAGCCGGAGCGCGAGCTGCGGCGCATCTGCGACCACGCGTCGCTGCCGTGGGAGGACGGCATGCTCGACCACACACGCGTCAGCGACGCCGCGAACATGCCGGAGCACAGGAATCTCGCGCAGCCTCCGACCCCGGGCCTCCGCGACTGGCGCAGCCAGATGAGCCGCGACGACACCCTCGCGTTCGAGCAGGTCGCGGGCGACGTGTTGCGCAGCGCAGGCTACGAGCCGCTGGAGCCCGGCGGCCGCTATCCGGCACCGCGCGGGCGAATCGAGCTCGCCCGCTTCGCCGCGCTGAGCCGCAGTTGGAACCTCACCGCAGCGGCCTATCAGCGTTCGCCACTCTGGCGACGCTCGCACCCCCCGCTCGGCTGAGCTCGATGCGCGCAGCGCCGCTTCTGGCCTCACTCATCGCCCTCGTGTGCGCCGGGTGCGGTGGCGCGGTGCACAAAGGTCGCACGGTCACCTTTGCCGGCGCCGGAAGCTTCCCGCCGTCGACGATCGTGGGGAACTACAGCGCCCGCGGTTGCATGGACGATGCGAAGACACTCGTCGACGACGCGCGTAGCTACTACGTGCACAGCACCACAGGGCCGGGCCCGGCCGACCTCTACTACGACGACATGCGCTTCGACTTCGCGCGTTTCGAAGCCGACGGCTGCACGAGCAAGGAGCTCGGCTCCGCGATGGAACGCGGCCTCACCCCACGGCAGCGAGCGTTCTTGCTCCACAACGTTGCGAGCGACCTGCACCGCGCCTTTCAGGCCGCGCTGGACAGCTAGCAGGGGCCGGGCTGCGGCTGCCCGCCGGGCCCGTCCTCGTGTTCGCTCCCGGCCTGTAGGCAGTACGAGTACGCGTCGGCGCGCGCAAGAACGACGCCCGTGCCGATCGGAAGCGTCGCGCCAGCATACGTCCCGTTTTGCGTGTAGGACGCCTGCATCGCCGCCGCGGCCTGGCTGAAGTTCGTGGCGGCGACCGTGGACTGCGCCTGCGAGATCGCCTGTTGCCCCGCCGTGGAGGTCGGGCCGTTCGTCTTCGCGTCCTGCGTGTACAGGTAGATGCCGACGAGGGAGACGACGAGAACGGCCGGGATGCCGAGTACGCGACTCATCGCGCCGATATCGGCCGCAACCAGCCGAAGCTGAGCCGTCGCCGCCTCGACAGAGGCATAGCAATTTTGCTATGAGTTACGCCGTGGCGAGGATCGACTACGACCAGCCGACCGCCAGCGCGTACAAGGCGGTTCGCGAGATCCCACGGGACGGCCTCTCCGACTGGCGCGAGGCGGTCCGGCGGCATCTGCACCCCTCGCCGGGAATGACGCTGGTGGACATCGGCGCCGGCACCGGCCAGTTCTCAGCCGCCTTCAGTGAATGGTTCGGCCTCAGGGTCGCTGCAGTCGAGCCGTCGGCGGCGATGCGGGATCAGATCCCAAAGACGGAAGCCATTCAGGTGTTCGAAGGAGACGCGAGTGCTCTACCGCTGCCGGACTCCTCGGCGGATGCGGCGTGGCTCTCCCTCGTCATTCACCACATCGCAGACCTGGCGGCCGCCGCACGCGAGATTCGTCGCGTGCTCCGTCCGGGTGCGCCCGTCCTCATTCGACAGGGCTTTCCGGGCAGGCTGGACAGGATCGAGCTCGTCCACTGGTTCCCCGAGACGGCCCGGACTGTCGACACCTATCCGTCGGTCACGGATATCTCCGACGCGTTCGCGGCGGCGGGATTCCACCAGGAGGCGCTCGAGCCGGTTCGGGAGACGTACCCCGACAACCCCGGCCTCGCCGACCTGCTGGCTCAGTTGGACACGCTCCGTCACGCCGACACCTCGCTGCGAGCATTGACCGAGGACGAGTTCCGCCGCGGCAAGGAGCGTCTCCGCCGGGCCGCCCAACAGGCCGAGGACACCAGAAGCAACTGGCTCGACCTCCTGGTCTTGCGCCGCCGCCGCCGCCGCTAGGCGATTACGCGGTACACCTGGAAGACCTCGGCGTACTCGCGGTTCACGTTCACGCCGTGCATGCGCGCAAGATTCCGGACGTACTCGGCGTTCGCGTAGCGGCGGTGCTGCTGCGAGGCGTAGTGCTCGAGCGCGGCGATCTTTCGCTCGATGTGCCGCTGCTCGAGCGCGGCGTACCACTGGTACTCGAAGTCGAAGTTGTTCCACGGGATCTCGTAGCCGAGGATCGTCGTCCGCTTGAAGGCGCGCAGCCCCTCCTCCGCGACCGTGCGGTGGTCCTGGTGGACGTCGTGGAGGCTCGGCTGGAAGACGACGTCCGGCTCCCACTCCTCCCAGAGCGCGACGAGCAGCTCGAGGATGTCCTGGCGTCGCTGGGGGAACGTGCGGACGTCGAAGTCGTGCACGGTGAGCGACTCCGCGGGAATCCCGAGCTCGGCGGTTGCTTCCGCGACCTCGCGCGCGAGCGTGTCTGGCGGGAACCCTGGCGGGAGCGAGCGCGTCGCGATCGAGAAGGCGACGTAACGGACGTCGCAGCCGGCGTCGACGAGGCGCGCCATCGTCCCGCCGCACCCGAACTCGCCGTCGTCGGTGTGCGGCGCGAGGACGAGCGCCTTCCGCCACTGCTCGATCATCGGGCGATCATCTCAGGCACGGGCTGCTGTTCGACGGTTTCGGCGGGTCGCGGCTCCCGCGCACGAACGCGGATCGGCGCCACGAGGCCGATCAGGCCGATGAGGCCCCAGGTGGTCGGATCCTCAAAGAAGTCGTTGTAGGCGAGGGAGTGGACGAAGATGGCCACGAGCGCGAGTCCCGCTGCCAGCGCGACTTGGCCATACACCGGATGATTGATTCGCCGGTACGCCGCGAGGAGCAGCGAGCCGACAAGGCAGAGGTAGATGAGGAGGCCGACGGTGCCCTCCTCCGCCGCGACGGTGACAGGCGTGTTGTGCGACGCGCTCTTCCGGGCAGTCCGGTGCGTGCGCTTCGAATACGCGTGCTCGAAACCGCCGAGCCCGACGCCGAGCGCCGGGTGTGCCTTGGCGATTCTGATCCCGTTGGCGATCAGGCTCGCCCGGCCGTGAGTAGCACCGTTCAGACCGCTGGTGGTGTGGTGGCGCAGCGCGTGCATGAGCCTCGGTTGAGCCGCCACGAGAGCGACGACCACGACGAGCACGGCGGCTAGCGCGAACAGGGACTTCCACCGCCAGACAATCGCGGCAGCACAGAAGACCGCAACGGCCAGCGCCGAGAAGCTCGACTGCGAGAACGAGATCAGGAGGCCGACCCAGGCGACAGCGGCGAAGGCGAGCGCGGCAGCTCCGGCACGAATCGAGCGTCCCCTGATGATCAGGACGACGGTCGGGACGATTGCGATCACGAGGAAGCGGCCGTAGATCGACGGATCGAAGAAGACCGAGTTGACCCTGAAGAACGCCGCGTAGACATTGATCGTCTTCAGCTTCAGGTTTTGCGAGATGTCGCGCGTCGCGTACTGGTAGAACCCCACGCCGACGAAGACGAGCGCCATCGCGACGAGTTCGAAGTAGAGGAGCCGAACACGCGATTGCCGCCAGGGAAGGCGCGCAATCGAGATCGCGAGGATCGTGAACGGCACGTAGAAAGCCAGGAGGTCGAGAGCCGCGGTGTGCACGTCGACGCTCCAGCCGAGCGAGAGCCCGATCCAGACGAGGTAGAGCGCGAGAGGCCACGAGGCGATGCCAAGCTCGCGTGCCCTCTCGTCCCCGTCGACGAGCTCCCACAGCATCAGCAACGCGGCGCCGAGCGCGACGGCGTAGAGCGGAACGAGGAGCTGGTGGTGCGCAAAATGCACGCGGAACGGGATGAAGGCGAGAGTCGCGTAGGCGATGAGCCATGGCTCGCGCCGGAAGAGCAACGCGAGAAGAGGGCAGAGCACGATCGCTCCGGCGATCGCCGCGACAAGCTCCGGGACGCTTGCCGGCGAGAACGACGCAACGAGCAGGATGGTGCCCACGCCCGCGTAGCAGAGCCCGGCGATCCGGTTCCGGCGCGTCCGCGCGACGAGCAGCACCGCAAGGCCGATGCAAGCGATCGGCCCGGCGATCTCGGAGAGCCCGATCACTTCGCCCTCACCCGTACGAGCGCGGTAGCCGAGTGTCCGCGCTCGGTCACCACGAGGCGGTATGTCCCGGGGGTCGTCGGAGCGTGCAGATGCAGCACCCTCCCGCGCCGCAGGCCACGCTGGCCGCCGAGGCGCCACTTGTAGCGCGAAGCGTCGGTCTGGACGCGAACGGTGAGCCGCCTGCCGGCCCGCACCGCGATTCGCCGCGGCGCGAGCTCGATGTACCGCACGACGACGGTGACGCGCTTGCGGGCCGAGCGCGGGGTCTCGTTCCCCGCGTCGTCGCGGGCCGCGATCGAGAGGACGTACCTCCCCTCCGGAACCGCTTGTCCGGTCTTCGGGTTCGTGCCGCCCCACTTGATCCTGCTGTGCGTTCTCGTGGGACGGCCGACCACAAGCTGCTGGCCCCCCAGGTAGACGACGGCGTGAGCCGGCTCGCTCAGCGCATACCGGATCGCGACCGAGCGGCCGGGGCCGGCGAAGAGCACGGCCTTCTCCGCGCTCGCGGAGAGCACCGCCGGAACCTTCGTGTCGAGGGTAATGCGGTTGATGAACTTGAACGTGCTATGCGACGCGTGCTCGAGATGGACCCACGGGTAGTAGACACCGTCGGGCGCCACCCGGCCCGAGCTCGTACGGCCGTCCCAGAGGAAGCTGTGAGCGTGACGCGCCACCATGTGGAACCCGGAGACGACGGTGTCGACGCGATGGTGATGGGAGTCCACGATCGTCACCGTGACCTGATCCCGATGCCGAAGCCTGATGCGAACCGCCGCCGTCGAGGTCGGGCAGTGGCAGGTGGGCGAGAAAATCTTCGTGACGAGCGTCCCGTAGACGGGGCTCTTGATCAGCTTCAGGTGCTCCGTGATCGCGAACGCAGCAGCGGTCGCCACCAGCAGGCCCAGGAGGGTGACCGTCGTGAGAACCCGCTGCAAAGCCCGCTGATTCTACGGGCCTTTGGTTAAGGAAGAGGTTAGGCCCGTTCGGGCGTGGCGCGCGGCTCGCCCAGCATCACACGTGCGGTGTAGATCGTCAGGACGACGGCGAGGAAGACGAGCCCGGCGCCGAACAGCCAGTTCGCGTACGACCAGTTCGCGAGGAGAAGCTTGAGGCCGCTGATGATCAGGATCCCGCCGAGACCGCCGCGGATCGTCAGATCCGGCACCTTCAGCGTGTAACGCGCAGAGATGAGGATCCCCGGCACCGAGCCGAGGAGGAGCCACGCGGTCGCGTGCAGGTCGACGTCGCCGATGATGAGGTGGCCGACGCCCGCAACCCAGAGAAGCGCCGCGGCGTGGAAGATGTCCGTGCCGACGATCCGCGGCATCGTCAGCGGGTAGACGAGCACCATCACGAGCCCGAAGTAGGTGCCGCTCCCGACCGACGTCAGGCCGACGATGAAGCCGAACACAGCGCCGGTCGCGAGCGCGATCGCCTTGTCGCGACTGGTCATGATGAGCGGCCGCTCGCTCGGCTGAACTCCTCGCTTCACGAACGACTTCGCAAGGAAGCCACTGCCCCCGCCGATGAGCGCGGCACCGATCGCATAGCCGAGAATCGTCTCCGCGTTCGAGATCGAATTCCGCAGGACGTACGAGACGGCGACTCCCGCAATCGCCATCGGCCCCGACGCGGCGAACAGCCACATCGTGAGATGCCCGTGCACCGTCCCGAGCCGACGGTGGCGCGCCGCGCCGAACGTCTTGAAGATCGCCCCGTGGAAGATGTCGGTACCAACGGCGTAGGTCGGCTTGAAACCGAAGACGATGATCAGGATCGGGGTCATCAGCGAGCCGCCGCCGACGCCGGTGAGGCCGACGATCAGGCCGAGGCCCAGACCCGTCAGCGTGAACTGCCAGGTCATGACGCGCTGAGGACCATGCCGGCACCGACCGTCTCGTTCGACGACTCGTCGATGAGCACGAACGCACCCGTCGTGCGGTTCTCCTCGTAGGGATCGACACACAGGGGCTCAGACAGCCGTAGCCGGACGATGCCGATGTCGTTCAGCCCGAGCGATTCGGGCGTGGGCACGTCCTCGAGCGTGTGCACGTCGATCCGGGAGACGAGCTCGTCGGCGACGGCGCGCACCGAGCGCGAGGTCTGCTTCACCGCGAGCCGCGCGCGTGGCTCGAGCGGCCGGTCGCTCATCCAGCAGACACGCGCTTCGAGCTCGCGGGCCACGATCGGCGGATCGGCGGGATCGCCCAGCATGTCGCCCCGCGAGACGTCGACATCGTCGGCCAGCCGAACCGTTACCGACATCGGCGGGATAGCGGCCTCCAGCGGTCCGTCGATCGTCTCCACCGCTTCGACCTGCGTCCGTAAGCCGGCCGGCAGGACGACGACCTCGTCGCCCGCGCTCCAAACTCCGCCCGCGACCTGGCCGGCGTAGCCGCGATAGTCGTGGTGCTCGTCGGACCGTGGCCGAATCACCCACTGCACGGGGAAGCGACGGCTGTCGAGATCGCGGTCGGAGGCGATCTCCACCGTCTCGAGGTACTCGAGCAGCGGCGGGCCGTCGTACCACGGCATGTTCTCGGAGCGGTCGACGACGTTGTCGCCCTGCAATGCGGAGATGGGGATCGCGATCAGGTCAGGCAGTCCGAGCGCGCCGAGCTGCGCGGTGATCTCGTCGAACCGCTCCTGTGACCAGTCGACGAGATCCATCTTGTTCACGGCGACGACCGCGTGCGGCACGCGAAGGATCGAGAGGATGTATGCGTGGCGGCGGGTCTGCTCAACAACCCCCTGGCGCGCGTCGACGAGCACGATCCCGAGCTCGGCGGTCGAGGCGCCCGTGACCATGTTGCGCGTGTACTGCACGTGCCCCGGCGCATCGGCGAGCTGGAAGCGCCGCTTCGGCGTGACGAAGGAGCGGTAGGCGACGTCGATCGTGATGCCCTGCTCGCGCTCGGCGCGCAGGCCGTCGGTGAGGAGAGCGAGATCGACGTACCCGTGACCGCGGCGGCGGGAGACGTCCTCGATGTGCTCGAGCTGGTCGACGAAGATCTGCTTCGTGTCGTAGAGCAGCCGGCCGATCAGCGTGGACTTGCCGTCGTCAACGGAACCGCACGTGACGAGGCGAAGGAGCTCGGTCGACTGGGCTGCCTCAGAAATAGCCAACGCGTTTGCGGTCCTCCATGGCCGCCTCGCTGAAGCGATCGTCGGCGCGCGTCTCGCCGCGCTCGGTGACGCGCGTCGCCGCGATCTCCTCGACGACCGCCTCGATCGTCGACGCCTGCGACTCGACGCCCCCGGTGCACGTCATGTCGCCGACGGTGCGGAAGCGGACCGAGGTGACGAACGGATCTTCGCCCTCCATCCGCTCGACGTACGGCGAGACGGCGTAGAGCATCCCGTCGCGGCGGAAGACCTCACGCTCGTGCGCGAAGTAGATCGGCGGCAGCTCGAGCTGCTCGCGCGCGACGTACTGCCAGACGTCGAGCTCGGTCCAGTTCGAGATCGGGAAGACGCGGACGTGCTCGCCCTTGCGGACGCGCGCGTTGTAGAGGTTCCACAGCTCGGGTCGCTGCGCGCGCGGGTTCCACTGGCCGAAGTCGTCGCGGAAGGAGAAGATCCGCTCCTTCGCGCGGCTCCGCTCCTCGTCGCGGCGAGCGCCGCCGATCGCCGCGTCGAAGCCGTGCTCCTCGATCGCGTCGAGCAGCGTCGTCGTCTGCAGCCGGTTGCGCGACGCACGCGGTCCTGTCTCCTCAACGACGCGGCCCTTGTCGATCGACTCCTGCACCGAGGCGACGACGAGCCTTTCGCCAAGCTCCGCAACGCGGCGGTCGCGGTACTCGATCGCCTCCACAAAGTTGTGCCCCGTGTCGACGTGCATGATCGGGAACGGGAACTTGCCCGGCCGGAATGCCTTCTCGGCGAGCCGCAAGAGGACGATCGAGTCCTTCCCGCCGGAGAAGAGCAGCACCGGCCGCTCGAGCTCCGCCGCGACCTCGCGGAAGATGTGGACGGCCTCCGATTCGAGCTCGTCGAGGTGCGTGACCGTCGGGAGAGCCCGTGAGGTGCTCACGACTCGGACTCCACGCGCTCAGGCAGGAGGTTGAGCTCCTCGAGGCGCTCGAGAACCGAGGCGGCCGACTCGGTCGGCGTGCGGCCGGAGGTGTCGAGCCGCAACTCGGGCTCGAGCGGCTCCTCGTAAGGCGCAGAGACGCCGGTGAACTCGTCGATCTCGCCGGCGAACGCGGCCGCGTAGAGCCCCTTCGGATCGCGGCGCGCGCATTCCTGAAGCGGCGTCGCGACGTGGATCTCGACGAACGGAGCGTGCTGCTCAACGAGTGAGCGCGCATGCCGCCGCATCTCCTCGTAGGGCGAGATCGCCGACACGATCACGACGGCACCGGCGCGGGCGAGGCGCGACGCGACCCACCCGATGCGGGCGATGTTCGTGTCACGGTCCTCCTTCGAGAAGCCGAGGCCTCTCGAGAGGTGGGTGCGGACGATGTCGCCGTCGAGGTGGTCGACGACGAAGCCGCGCCGCTCGAGCTCGGGCTCGACGTTGTTGGCGATCGTCGTCTTCCCGGCGCCCGACAGGCCCGTGAACCAGAGGACGAAGCCGCTCACGTGTGAATTCCGCATTCGGTGCGCTCGGTTCCCGCCCACCGGCCTTCGCGGCCCTTGCCGGGCTGGGTCGAATGCGTATCGCCGATCGAGTCGTAGCCATGATCGTGCAGCGTGTTGTACGCCAGTTCGCGCTCGCGGATATACGCCCAGCAGTCGTCGTCCGTCCAGTCGGCGAGCGGGTTCGCCTTCCACAGCTCGTGCTGGGAGTCCCAGCCGAGCTTCGGCGCATCGGCGCGCGTCGGTGACTGGTCGCGGCGGACGCCCGTGATCCAGCCGTCGAGATCGAGCAAAGCGCGGTTGAGCGGCTCGAGCTTTGCGATCGCGAGATAGAGGTCGGGGTTCTTCTCCCAGAGCCCGTCCTCGACCGGGTCAGCCGCGAACGTCAGGATCTTCGTGTCGTAGCGGCGCTCGACCTCTTGCCAAAGCGCGTACGTCTCCGGGAAAAGGTAGTTCGTGTCGATCGCAAACACGTTCGCCTTCGGCTCGAGCTCAAACAGCATGTCGAGCAGGACCGACTCCTCCTTCTGAAAGGAGCAGGCGAGCGCGACGCGGCCCGGGAACTCTCGCAGCATGAACTCGACGACCCGCTGCGCGGGCCAGGACTCGACGTCAGTCGGCAGTTGCAGGCTCGCCGCCAAGGAGCACCTCCTTCAGCGTGTCGCCGCGCAGCCCGAGGCGCAGCGTCTCGAGCGGAATCACCTCGTCGGGCGGGATGTTGCCGAGGTTGACGTTTGTGCCGAAATGCTTGACGAACCAGGCCTGGCTGTCCTTCGTCGGCGCCTCCCAGATGAGGCTCTCGAAGGGGACTGAGTGCTCGATCTCGTCGACGAGGCCCGTGCGGAGTTCGCCGCTCGGACGGTAGATGCCGGCGGTGCCGCCCTCGCGGCCCTCGGCGATGACGCGCCAGGCGCCCGCGTCGAGTTCCTCCTTCATCCACTCGACCCACAGGTACGGCGCGATGTTCACCTCGGCGTCCTTCGACCCCACCTCGGAGAGCACGGTGAAGTCGCGGGCGAAGTCGGCGATGAGCTCGAGCTTGCGCTCACGCGGGATCTCGATCGTGCCGTCCGAGATCTCGACGTGCGAGAAACGGTAATGCTGGAGCCACGTTTTGAACTCGTCCATCCGCTCGCGCGCGTAGACCGCTTCGAAGAAGGTGCCACCGCAGACGACAGGCGTCTCGAAATGACGGTAGAGCGCGATCTTCTTCTCGAGGTTGTTCGTGACGTAGCCAGTGCCCCAGCCGAGCTTGACGATGTCCACGTAGGCCCCGGCGGTGTCGAAGAGCCCCTCGATCTCCCGCAGGTTCAGGCCCTTGTCGATGACATGAGTGAGACCGGTCTCGCGCGGCTTACCGGGCCGCGCCGGTACTCCCAGAAATCCGTCGTCAAAGCCCGGCATCGTGCTCCTCCAAAGGGTAGTGGCGAGCGTTCGCGGCCCACTGTACCTAATCAATGGAATAGCGATCGCTTATTTGGTTCGGAGATTATCCTCCCCGCATGCGTTGGCTCGCCAAAGCTGCCCTGCAGCGGACCCTCGGCGCGCTGCCGCAGGGTGAACGGCTGAACTACGTCTTCCAGCGACACGTCCTCCATTCGTTTCCGATCCGCGACGCCGCCTACCGCCAGAAGTTCACCCGTGCGGTGAACCATCTCGCGCTGTACGAAGAGCACGGGCCGGGCGTGCCCACGGCTGAGGCGACGTTCTTCGAGTTCGGCGCTGGCTGGGACCTCGCCATCCCCCTTTCGTACGCGCTGCTCGGAGTCGGGCGCCAGATCGTGATCGACATCAGGCCGAGCGCTCGGATCGAGCTCGTGAACGAGACGCTCGCGGCACTCGACCGAATCCGCCCGGAGCTCGAGGACGCCGCGAGACGGACGGTCCGCGAGGTCGGCGACCCGATCACCTCGATCGCCGACCTCGAGACGCGCTTCGGGATCCACTACCTCGCCCCGTGCGACGCACGCGGCACGGGTCTGCGGCCGGGAATCGTGGACTTCGTGTCGAGCACCGACACCTGCGAGCACATTCCGGCCGGCGACCTCGCGGAGGTCTTCGTGGAATGCCGCCGGCTCCTGCGGGCGGGCGGCGCCTTCAGCTGCCGCATCGACCTGCATGACCACTACTCGTACTTCGACGGCGGCGTCTCGCGTTACAACTTCCTTCGCTTCTCGGATCGGGCGTGGGCACTCGTCAACTCGCCGCTCCACTACCAGAACCGGCTCCGCGCGCCCGACTACCTTCGTCTCGTGCGCGAGGCCGGTTTCGACCTCGTCGTCGAGAATCCGTCAGGGCCGAACGAGGCGGGACGCGCGGAGCTGCAGGCAATACAGCTTGCGAAGCGCTTCCGCAGCTATCCGGTCGAGGAGGTCGGCGTCACGATTCTCTCGTTCGTCGCGCTCGCGCGCTAGAAGACCTCGTGGAGGAGCTGTTCGATCTCCTCCGGCGTGGCCGGCTTCGGGTTGGCAAGGTTCCCGCCTCGCTGGGCGGCGTCGGCCGCGACAGCCCGCAGATCCTCTTCCGGCACACCGAGCTCGCTGAGCCGGGTCGGTCCCGCTAGCGAGGCCAGAACCTCGACGCCGCCGGCGGGATCGTCCGGTGCGCCGACGGCATCGCCGAAACGCCGCACCGTTTCCGGCGCGTACGCGGTGTTGAAGCGAAGCGCGGGCGGCAGGCAGATTCCGTTCAGCGTCCCGTGCGGAAGCCCGTAGCGGCCGCCGATCGCCTGGGCCATCGCGTGCGCGAGCGCGAGCATCGACCCGGCGAGCGCAGCGCCGGCATGAGACGCGCCGCGGAGCAACTCCGTCCGCGCCTCGGGGTCTCGGGGCTCGCCGACGACGCGTGGCAGCCAGTCGGAGATCAGGCGCGCACCCGCGAGGGCGTGCTCGTCGGCGGCGGGGTTGTGTCCCTCGACGTAGAGCGCTTCGGCGCAATGTGCGAGCGCGTTCATCGCCGTGCCCACGGTCGTGTCCGGCGGCAGGTCGAGAGTGAGCTCGGGTTCATAGACGATTGCCGAGGGGTGAGCGCCGGCGCCGCCACCCCTCATTCGCCGTTGCGGATCGCGGACGCCGAAATAGCTCGTCCATTCGGCACCGGAGTACGTCGTCGGCACCGACACGAGCGGCACCTCGGCCGCGGCCGAGATCGCCTTGCCGAGGTCGATCGCGCTCCCTCCGCCGATCGCGAGTACGCCGTCAGCGCCACCTGCGGCTGCAACGGCGTCCGAGACGCGATCGGACGGCACCTCCTGCCAGCGCGCCACGGGCACGACTCCCATTGCGAGCGAGCTCCAGCGCGGGCTCGCGACGAGGAGCGGAGAAGACACGCCGGCGGCCGCGCAGGCCTCGGCGAGCGAGTCGAGCCCCCACTCGACGATCACGACAAACGTTCGCGCGCGAACGCGACGAACTCCTGCGCGATCCGGGTCTCCGCCCGCCCGCTTGCGCGAACGAGCTGAACGTCGCGCGCAGGCTCGAGCCCCTGGACGCGCGCGACCGCGAGTGCCCCGGCGTCGAGGTCGCCCTCGATAGCGATGCGGGAGATGAACGTCGCGCCGACACCGGCCAGCACCGCGGCGCGCGCCGACTCCTGCAGCCCGAGCTCGAGCTTCACGTTCAGGTCCCGAAGGCGGAGGCCGAGCTCGCGCAGCTCGTCGTCGATCATCTGCCGGATGCCGGCCCCCTCCTGCATGAGGACGAGCGGTTCCGCTTTCAGCTCCTCGAGGCTCATGCTCTTGCCGGCGCGCTTGTGGTCGGGGGGGACGGCGAGGACGACCTCGTCGCGGTAGAGCGGCTCATACGAGACGCCACGCTGACGGCTTGCGACCCCGACCACGCCGATTTCGAGCTCGCGCCGGCCAACCTGCTCGACCACCGTATGAGTGTCCGAGACGGTGAGCGCGACGTGCACCAGCGGGTGGAGCTGCTGGAACTCGCCGAGCACGACCGGGAGGACGCTGCCGCCCGGGCCGGTTGAGGCGCCGATCTCGAGCCTCCCCTTCAGCTCGCCCTCCGCCTCCTCCCCGAGCTCGGCGAGCACCTGCTGCTCGAGCGCGAGCAGCCGTTGCGCCCCGCGGTAGAGCCGAAGGCCCGCCTCGGTCGGCTCGACGCGGCGACCCGACCGGTCGAGGAGCTGCTGGCCGAGGCGCTGCTCGAGCGAGCGGATCTGCAGACTGACGGCGGGCTGGGTCACGCCGAGCTGGTCGGCGGCCTGCGAGAAGCTGCTGTGCTCGACGACCGCGCAGAAAGCTGCGAGCTGGCGCGTGTCCATAAGAACAACGGGGATTATATACTTGACGAACCCAAGATATCCCCGTAGCCTCCCTTCCGCATGGCAAGCAGCATCATGGGCTCCATGAGGAAAGCTTATAGCTGAGGATCTGGAACGGCCATGACGCCGCTCATTTGAGCAAGTTCAGCGCCCGATCTACGATCCCCGACTCCGTCTTGGAGTAGTAGACCATGATGTTCCGCGTCCGCGTAACGCGGTAGCCCCGCAAGCCTTTAGGGAAGACGACTTTGGGCGGCTCTCCTGAATAGATCGACACGGACACGGTATGCGGCGGCTTGCCGTAATTGAAAATCGTTCCTGGCGGTGTGGTCTGGACCTTGGGATGGTGGAGGCCAGCGCGAGTGAAGGCCTGCTTGACCTCGCTCACGGTGTAGCGGTGGGATGACCCGCAGCCAGCCAGCGCGGCGGCAACGACGACGAGCGGCAGCCAGCGGGAGATCTTCACGTCGGCAACCCTACTTCGGCTGAATCTCGGGAAGCTGGACAATCCCCTCCTTCATCCACGCATCGCGTACGTCAAAGTAGGCCGCCAGGTCTTCCATCAGACCAAAGCGGTCGCGTCTCGCGCGAAGGATCAGAGCCCCCACCATGTCGCTCTGCCCGACACTGCCTTGGAAATGACGCTCGAAGGGCTGAAACAGTCCCTCTAGCTCCCGATAGACGTGAGGCGGAAGCCGCGTCATGAACTCCTTGCGCTCCTGCGCCATCCGGCCCTCCTGATATCAGACGAGGCAGGATTGATATCAAACAGTGCCGAATTGGTATCAGTTGTAAGCTCTGAGTACGCGGGAAGGGGTGTGGGCCATGGCAGGCGGGATTGAGTTCAACCCAGGGAAGTTCAATGAACTCGTCATGCTCGTTGTGGAGCTCTCTAGCGACGATCCCCGGATGAGTCGCGTGAAGCTGAACAAGCTGCTCTACCGCGCCGACTCCGAAGCCTTCCGAGTCTTGGGGCAGTCGATTTCTGGCGCCACATACGTTCATGGCGAGTTCGGTCCTATGGCCGCGGAGCTTCCGTTCGCTGAGGAGCGCCTGGCGGAACGTGGTTACCTCTCGTATTCGATTGACGAGTCCGGGCCGTTCCCCAGGAAGGTTCCCGAAGTGCCAGCGGGAGAAGGAGCGGATCGGCGGCAGTTCTCTGACAAGGAACTCGAGATCGTGAGCCGTGCAGTCAGAGAGCTTGCTGACTTAGGCGGTAAGGCCGCAAGCGACTGGGCTCATGAAGAGTGGGCCGGCTGGAGACTTACAGGGGACAACGAAGTCATCCCCTACGACACAGTGATCATCGCTTCCGAACCGGCCCCAGCCAAGACGCTTGACCGTCTACGCGAGCGCGTACTGACCAACCACTGGAAGTAGCCCGCAGGGACTTTCAGCCCGCCCGCGTATGAAGATGGGGTGGCAGACAGGCCATGGGAGATTTATTGGGAGCCCGGATTCCAGGAGAGCCTGGAACGTCTCGGTCTGACTTGGGAGATATTCGACAGGCTCGGCCAATTCGCAGTTGACTTCCTTCTCCACGCGGATCCGTACGAAGAGAAGTCGACCTTTGCGCTCGGCGGGACTCTTAGTCGCTATCTGCAGACGCGGTTCCGCGCTCCGGATCTTCCAGCCATGGTCATCGCCTATCTAGTCGATGACGAAGCGCGTGAGATCAGGATTCAGGGTGCTGAGGACGTTTGGTCTGACGACCTCGACCCTTACTCGCCTGACCCTTATTCGGATCTAGGTCCACTCGACGAGGACTAGGCGGCGGGGTCTTCACGGCTGCGCCGATCGCTTCCTCGAAGGGAAGGTCGATTCGGAGCGCGTCTTTGCGCTCGGGCAGCTTCCTCGGCTTGCTTTTGGATTTTCCAGAGTCGCGTGGCACGTACTCAAGAAGAGTACGTGAGCCTCTTGCCGACAACCCCTCTGAGAGCCGCCACGGTGCGGTCTGAGTCTGTCCAACCGTCGCGGGCTAGGTGGTTGTAGCGGAAGTCGAACTCGGCGAGATAGCGCGGCAGGTGGGCTTCCGAAACGTGGTGGTACACGCCGTCGATCCCGCGCTTCAAGATCGAGAAGTAGTTCTCCGCCGTGTTCGTGTGCGAGTCGCCGCGGACGTACTCGACGTTGTGATCGACCGTCGTGTGGCTCGCGTACTCCTTGCCGACCTTCTTGTAGGACGGGTAAGCGTCCGTGCGCAGGTGGGCTTCGCGGGCGACGTTCCGGCGGATCGCGCCACCGAGAGAGTCACCCGTCACGTTCGCCATGCGGAACGAGCGAGCCTGTCCGCCGCGCTCGACTAGGAGCAATACCGGGGTCTTGTTCTCCGAGCCGCGGCCGGTACGCCGCTTGTCGGGCTTCGTCGGATCAAGCGGAGCGAACTGCTTCACGTTCGAGCGGCGCTGCTTGCCACCTACGTACGTCTCGTCAGCCTCCACTACTCCTGTGAGCGGCTGCGCGAAAGGGGGCTGCTCCATCGCATACCGGATCCGGTGCGCCATGAACCACGCCGACTTGTAGGTGACGCCAAGCATCCTGTGCAGCTGATGCGCGCTCATGCCCTTCTTGCTCGAACAGAGCAGGTAGAACGCGAGCAGCCACTTGTGCAGGCCGATGTGCGACCCCTCGAAGATCGTCCCGACCGTCACGGTGTACTGCTTGCGGCAGGCTGCGCATTTCCAGAGCTTCCGCGTCTTCGACTTCAGCGCGTACGGCTTCCGCTCCGACTCGCCGCAGTGAGGGCAGACGGGGCCGTTCGGCCAGCGGATCGACTCTAGGTAGTCGGCTGCGGCCAGCGGATCCTGGAACTTCTCGTCATACACACCGAAGGAAACGTCTTCCATGCCCGCATTGTCTCAGCTTCGGTTGGGTTTGTCAAGTATATAATTGCGAGAACAACTTATAGCTGCCGGAAGCCCCGGAGGACCGCCCGCGGCTTTACGATCGGGCGCGTGCCGGACACGACGCGGATCGAGGACACGCTCGTCCGCGGCTACCGCCAGCTCGCGCTCGAGACGCCGGCGCGGCCGCGCGACGTCGTCCTGCGCGCGCTCGACGTCGTTCTCGCGTTGCTGTTCCTGCTCCTCTCGCTGCCGGTCTCGCTTCCGATCGCCCTGCTCGTGCTCGTCACGAGCGGGCGGCCGGTCCTCTATCGCGGCGAACGCGTCGGCCGCGGAGCCCGCGTCTTCACGATGTACAAGTTCCGGACGCTGCAGCGCGGCGCCGAGACGCGGCTGGGCCCCTACCTCGGCGAGGAGCTCGTCATCCGTACGCAGGGGGAGTTCACGCGAGTCGGCCGCTGGCTCAAGGCGACGCAGCTCGACGAGATCCCCCAGTTCGTGAACGTCCTCCGTGGTGACATGAGCCTCGTCGGGCCACGGCCGATCCGGCCTGTCTTCTTCGGGGAGCTGGCGCACGAGCTGCCGTCGTACTGGCAGCGGCTCGTCGTGCGGCCGGGCCTGACCGGCTTCGCCCAGGTGCGGCGCGGCTACGAGACGTCGATGGGTGAGAAGCTCGCGCACGATCTCGAGTGGATTGCGGATCGCTCGGTGCGGCTCTATCTCCTCACGGTCGTGGCGACGGGCTGGCGCGTGCTGAAGCAGTCGGTCGGAGGACTGCTCCGCTCCCGCGCCTAAGGTAGAGCGGATGTGCGGGATCTGCGGGATCGCGACGACGCACGGCGCCGCGAACGTCGAGACGCTGCGCGCGATGGCGGAGCGGCTCGCGCATCGCGGGCCCGACAGCGCCGGCGAGCATGTGGACGGCGGCGTCGCGCTCGCGGCGCGGCGCCTCTCGATCCTCGATCTCGAGCACGGAGACCAGCCGATCTCGAACGAGGACGGGAGCTGCATCGTCGTCCAGAACGGCGAGATCTACAACTATCCGGAGCTTCGTCGCGAGCTCGAGCGAGCCGGGCACGACCTCCGGACGCACTGCGACACAGAGGCGCTCGTCCACCTCTACGAGGAGCACGGCGCGGGCTTCGCCGAGCGTCTGCGCGGGATGTTCGCAGTCGCGATCTGGGACGCGCGACGGCAGCGGCTCGTGCTCGCGCGCGACCGGTACGGGATCAAACCGCTGTACTACCGGCACACAGGCGACGAGCTGCGCTTCGCCTCCGAGCTGCGCGCGCTGCCGCGCGGCGAGATCGACCTCGACGCGCTGGAGGCGTTCCTCGCCTTCAACTCGATCCCGGCGCCCTACTCGATCTTCCGCGACGTGCGGAAGCTGCCGGCGGGCCACGTCCTGATTTGGGAGAACGGCGCCGTCACGCTCGAGCGGTACGCGCGGCCGGGGCCCGCGGCCGCAGACGACCTGCGCGACGGCGACGAGGCGGAGCTCGTCGAGGAGCTGCGGGCACGGCTGCGAGACTCCGTGCGAGCGCACCTACTCTCGGACGTGCCGGTGGGCGTCCTGCTCTCCGGCGGCGTCGACTCCGCGGCGCTCGCCGCGCTCGCCGCGCAGGAGACGCCGGAGCCCGTCCACACATTCACGATCGGCTTTGCCGAGCGGAGCTTCGACGAACGCGACGACGCGCGGCGGGTCGCCGAGCGGTACGGCACCGACCATCACGAGCTCCTCGTCCGTCCGGACCCGGAACTGCTGTTGCAGGCGCTTGCCGACGCGTTCGACGAGCCGTTCGCCGACTCGTCTGCGCTGCCGACCTACCTCGTCTCGCAGCTCGCGGCGGAGCACGTCAAGGTCGCGCTCTCGGGCGAGGGCGGCGACGAGCTCTTCGGCGGCTACTACACGTATGTCGCAGATCTCGCAGCAGACCGCCTGGCGCCGCTCGCGCGCGCGGTGCGCCCGCTCGTCGAGGCTCTGCCGGCGTCGACGCGCAAGGCGAGCCTCGACTACAAGGCGAAGCGGTTCGTGCGTGCGGCGCACCTGCCACCGCTCGAGCGGCACCACGGCTGGAAGGAGATCTTCTCCGCCGAAGCGCGCGCCGAGCTGACCGGGCGGCGGACGGCGTTCGACCCGGTCGACGTCTATCGCGCTCGGTACGCCGAGACGGCTGGAGCGCCGCAGCTTGCACGGCTGCAGGACGTCGACTTCGGCGTCTACCTCGTCGACGACCTGCTCGTGAAGACCGACCGCACCTCGATGGCGCATTCGCTGGAGGCGCGCGTCCCGTTCCTCGATCCGCTCGTGACGAGCCTCGCATTCGCCCTGCCGACGCGCCTCAAGGTGCGCGGCCTCGCGAAGAAGGTGCTACTCCGAAAGGCGGTCGAGCCGCTGGTGCCTGCGGAGATCGTGCACGGCCGCAAGCGCGGCTTCTCGATCCCGGCGGCGGCGTGGCTGCGCGGCGAGCTCGAGCCGTTCGCACGCGAGACGCTGGCGCCGGAGAACCTGCGGCGCCAGGGCTTCTTCCAGCCGGAGCCGGTCGTGCGGCTGCTCGACGAGCATGTCGCCGGACGCGAGGACTGGAGCCGCCAGCTGTGGGGGCTGCTCGCGTTCACGCTCTGGTACGAGTGCCACGCCGAGCATGATCCGCCGCGACTCGTCTCGGCACGCATGGAGGCGCTCGTCGCGTGAAGTTCCTCACGTTCCTGGGGCGACGGTGGCAAGGGAGCCAAGCGCGCGTCGCGAAGGGCAGTACATGAGGTACGACCGAGCGGCGCGCGCGCCGGATCCCGCCGCCAGCGTCGTCAGCCTTTCGCGGAGCCCGGCTCCGCCGGGCGGGAGCGAAAGGCGGTCAGGGGCGTGAAGGTCTGGATCGACATCACGGCGCCGGCGCACGTGCTCGTCTTCCGGCCACTGATCGCGATCATGCGCGCGCGCGGCGACGAGGTCGGGATCACGGCGCGCGACTACGCGCAGACTGTCGAGCTGCTCGCGCTGCACGGACTCGAGGCGGACGAGGTGGTCGGCCGCCACGCGGGACGCTCGCGGCTGCAGAAGGCGCGGCAGATGACGCACCGGCTCGGCGCACTGCGCAGATGGGCCCGCGGCCGCGAGTTCGACGTCGCGCTCGCGCACGGCTCGCACGAGCTGACCATCTCTGCACGGCGGCTCGGAATCCCGAGCTCGACGACGTTCGACTACGAGTTCGCCACGCTGCAGCACCAGCTCGGCTGCCGTGCGGCGACGCGGGTGGTGGTGCCGGACGCGATTCCGCCGGAGCGGCTCCAGCCGTACGGCGTCCGGCCGCCGAAGCTCGTGCAGTACCCCGGCCTGAAGGAGGAGTACTACCTCGCCGACTTCGAGCCCGACCGGTCGCTGCTCGAGCGGTTCGACGTGGATCCGGCGCGCGTGCTGGTCGTCCTGCGTCCTCCGCCCGACGTGTCGCTGTACCACCGGCACTCGAATCCGCTCTTCCCGCAGACGCTCGAGCATCTCGGCCGGTCCGAGGAGGTGCAGGCGTTCGTCCTGCCGCGAACGGAGGAGCAGCGCGAGTACGTGCGGGGACTGGCGCTGCCGTCGGTCATCCTCCCGGAGGGAGCCGTCGACGCGCAGAGCCTGATCGCGCTCGCCGACCTCGTCGTCTCGGCAGGCGGGACGATGAACCGCGAGGCGGCCGCGCTCGGTGTGCCGGTCTACACCACGTACGGCGGCCGGCTCGGCGGCGTGGACGAGGAACTGATCCGCGACGGACGGCTGAAGCCGCTCACCGACCCGCGCGCCCTCGAGCTGACGAAGCGCGAGGCCACGTCGGCGCGGGCGCGCCGGGATCCCGCCGAGATGCTGCGGCTACTGCTGTCCGCCTCGGACACCTGAGCCGAGTGCAAGCAGCGGCGGATGACGCACACCCCCTCGCTGGTGCCTCAGCCGGCCGAGGAGGTGTGCGAGAGCTTCAGCTCGTTAGCGGTGGTGGCGTCCGACCGCCATCTTGAGCTGCGTCTTGCTCATCTTGGAGCGGCCCTTGATGCCCAGGCGCTTCGCCTGGCGGTAAAGCTGCTCCTTCGTGAGTTCGCGACCGATCGGCATGTTGGCCTCCTTTCGAGTCGCTGAACACTCCGCGCCTAACCGTAGGGCTGATTCCCAAACGTGACCTCCAAAATGGCTTGGTTGAGCCATCGATCTCGGCATAACTTCGACACTGATTCGCCGGCGCCTCGACCGGCCGGGCGCCGTGCGAAAAAGGTGCGGAAAGAGCGAGAGTTTGGTTTGACATCGGCGGGTCTGGTTGGCACGGTCCTGGCAACCCGTTCCCGACCTACGAAAGGGGGGTCCCTGTCATGGCAGGAACGGCTTCCGGTTCGCTCGTGCAGCAGTTTGCTGCGATGAAGCCGACCGAGTTTGGGTCGGCGATCGAGCCGAAGTGGCAAGTCGGCGAGCGCCTCGTGAAGGAAGTGCGGAGCGCGGTCGAGAAGCAGCACCTGTCGCCGCTCGACGGAGCGCGCGTAATCTCGTCGATCACAGCGACGCTTTTCGGCTACGACGAGTTCATCCTGCGCGAGGTCTCGGCAGAGTCGCTACTCGCGACGACGCCGGCACGCCGCTAGCGGGCTGAACATCGGTCGGCTCAGGGGAGGAGCTGCCCGGCTCCTCCCCCAGCTCATCGCTGCGAGACCTGAGCACTGGCCCAGGCGAGCGTCTGGCGCTTAGAGCTCAACCACGGGGTCACCGACGCGGATGACACCGCCGACGAGGATGTCGGCGTTGACTCCGGCCCGGTGGGTGAGCTCCTTGATGATCCCCGGTCGCGTCATCTCCTCGAGATGCCGGCACGGCTCGCAGAGCTCCACGCCTAGGCATTCGACCTCGCCGACGCGGAAACGCTTGCCGACAAGGGCGTTGACATCGACATCGCGCACGGTCACCTGCCGTCGAGTATCACCCGACCGAAGTCCGACCTCCTCGACGGCCTCGGCTGCGACGAGCGTCAGCGCCTGGCCCGAAGGAGCCCCGCCGGCGTGGAAATGCCGGTCACCTTCGAGCCCCTTCCCGGCCACAGCCTGCACGGACTCGACTGTCCAGAGTTCGGGCTTGCCCGGAGCCCCGAGATGGATCGCCTCTACCGCCACGGTTCGATCATCTCAGGCGGCGAGCTCCGCGAGGCGAGCCAGCAACTCGGGGCCATAGCGTTCGAGCTTCGCCGGCCCGATGCCCGGGATCGCCGCCAGCTCGGCGAGCGTGCGGGGCGTGCGTGAAGCCAGCTCCGCGAGCGTCCGGTCGTTGAACACGACGTAGGCCGGCACCTCGTCCGCGCGCGAGCGAGCGAGCCGCCATTCCTTCAGGGCCTTCACGGTCGGCGTCTGCTCGAGCACCGCCCGCTCCAGCTTCGGGGGCGGCGGCGCCGCAGCACGCACACCGAGCTCGTCGAGGAAACGGCTCGGCTTCCCCTCCCACGTCACGAGCAGATGCCGCTTCGCCCGCGTGAGCCCGACGTAGAACAGACGACGTTCCTCCTCGACGTCGCCGCGGCGCACCGGCAGCTCGCCTTCCTCGACCCGCGGCAGGAAGACCGCCTCCCACTCGAGCCCCTTCGCCCGATGGAGCGTGATCAGATGGACGCCGCGGCCGGCGCTCGCGCCGAAGCGCTCGTGGAGCAAGTCGACGAAACCGTCGACCTCGCCGCCGAAGTCCTCGGCGAGCCGCACGAGCCGGGCGAGGTCTGCCTGCCGTGTCTGCTCGCGCTCGCCGAGCTTGTCCGGGATCACCGTGAGGAGCCCCTGCCCGACGGCGAGATCCCGCACGACCTCGTCAGCCGGCCCGCGCCGCCCACGCAGGCCCTTCAGCAGCTGCCGCGCCGCGTCGCGCGCAAGGAGCGACGCGCCCTGGAACGGGATCCCCGCCTCGTGGAACGCCTCCTCGAACTCGCTCGTGCGCGCGTTCGTCCGCACCAGCACCGCCATCTCCTCGAGCGGAACACCGCCGGCATGTAGCTCTCGGACGTGTGCAGCCACATCGAGCCCGCGCCCCACGACCGGAGCGGCCCCGTCCGAACACGTCGGCGCGAGCGTCTTCGCCGGGCCGCCGAGCCGTGGCACGAGACGGTTCGCGAGCCCGAGCACCTGCGGAGTCGAGCGGTAGTTCCGCTCGAGCCGCACGACGCGCGTGTCGGCGAAGCGTCGCGGCAGCGCAAGCAGCCACTCTGGGCTCGCACCCGTGAAGCTGTAGATCGCCTGGTAGTCGTCGCCGACCGCACACAACTCGTCCCGCTCGCCGAGCCAGAGATCGAGCAGCGACTGCTGGAGGAGGTTCACGTCCTGGTACTCGTCGACGGTGAAGGCACGCCAGCGCTCGTGCACCGCCGCGCGCGTCTTCTCGTCCCCTTCGAGCAGGCGCACCGCGCGCTCGAGCAGGTCCTCGAAGTCGATCAGCCCGTCGGCCGCCTTTCGCCGCTCGTACTCGCGGAAGACCCGGCACGAGAGGTCCGGCGGAATCGGCGGCTCGTGCTCGCCGAGCTCAGCGCGATAGGTGTCAGGCGTAAGCCGCCGGTTCTTCGCCCACTCGATCTCGGTCGCCAGGTCGCCGGCGGGCCGGAAGCGGAACGCTCCGGGCAGCGTGTTGCCGATCCGGCGCAGGAGCAGCGCCTTCGACGCGAGGATGCGGCCCTGATCGCCTTCGAAATGGCGGAGCAGCGCCAGGGCGGCCGAGTGGAACGTCGAGGCTCGCACGCCGTGGACGCCGAGCGCACGCAGCCGCGCACGAAGCTCGCCTGCGGCCTTGTCGGTGAACGTCACCGCCAGGATGTGCTCGGGCGGGAAGGCGCCGCTCGAGACCTGCCAGGCGATCCGGCGCGTGATCGTCGTCGTCTTGCCCGTTCCCGCCCCGGCGAGGATGCACAGCGGCCCGCGCGTCGCCTCCACGGCAGCGCGCTGTTCGGGGTTCAGCCCGGCGAAGATCCTCTCGGCGTCCAGGGCGCGGAGGCTAGCGCCGCCACCGGCCGACTTCCGTCACGGAAGGATCAGAGTTGCGTGAACATCGCGTGCAACGTCGTCACGCCGGTGTCCTGAGAGCGCGCCGCCATGACGAGCTCGTCCCCTTCGCGCTCGACGTTCCATGCCGCCCAGCTGCAGCATTCGTTCTCGACCGCGACGAGCGCCTCCAGCTCCTCCTGGATCTGCGGGTGGTACCGGAAACTGAGGCGTAGGCCGTCGGCGGTCTCTTCCCGGCCCAGGCCGAAGTTCTCGCCAAGCGCGAGCCAGCGCTCTCGCTGGGTCTTGAGATCGGTGTCGGACAGGGTGCATCCGACGAGCTCGGAAAGTTCCATGAGGTCATTTCTCCGTAGTTCGTGGACAGCCCTATCCTGCAAGTTAAAGTTGACTTGATGTCAAGTGAACCTCTCGGGATCGGTGAGGTTGCGAGGATCAGCGGCAAGGCACCGTCAGCGATTCGGTACTACGAGTCGATCGGGCTCCTTCCCGAACCCGTGCGCCTGAGCGGCCGGCGCCGGTACCCCGAAGAGGTCGTGCGATCACTCGCGGTCATCGACACGGCGCAGCGCGCGGGTCTCAGCCTCGACGACATCCGGCTCCTGCTTCGGGCGTCGACCGAGGACGCGAAGGCCGTCGAGCAGTTGCGAGAGGTCGCCGAGCGGCGGTTGCCCGTCCTCCGCGAAGCGATCGCCCGGGCCGAGCTGGTACGGGTGTGGCTCGAGCAGGCTGCCGAGTGCTGCTGCCCTACGCTGGAGACGTGCCCGTTGTTCGAACAACCTTCGCCGCTACCCGAGCGCCAGTTCAGCCTCGGCTGATCGAGGCAGGTCAGTCGGCTTCGGGCGATACGACGGGCCGCCCGAGCTCGAACTTGTAGCTCCCTGTGTCCGAGAGGTTCGGCAGCTCGACGCGCTGCGGCTTGCTCACCACGTTGCGCAGCTTGCCCACCACCTCGAGCGTGTCCCCTTCGTCCGCCAGGCGCTCCAGCTCCAAGAGCTGCTCTGCCAGCCAGTCGGGATCGACCGGCGGACGGCTCAACCGCATGATCTTCGGATGGGTCGTCGCTCCGACCGACTCGTCCTCGCTCCAGAGCTCCTCGTGGATCTTCTCGCCGGCTTTCGAGCCGATGAACGTGATCTTCACGTCCCGCCCCGTCGTCGCGGTGTCGTTCGGCAGGCGCGGTTCCTTGCCCGAGAGGCGGATCATGTTCTGCGCCAGGTCCATGATCCGGACCGGCTCGCCCATGTCGAGCACGAACACCTGGCCACGGCCGCCGATCGCGCCAGCCTGCACGACGAGCGAGACGGCCTCCGGAATCGTCATGAAATACCGCGTCATGTCGGGATGGGTCACGGTCACCGGCCCGCCGCGCTCGATCTGCTTGCGGAAGATCGGGATCACGCTCCCTGACGAGTTGAGGACGTTGCCGAAACGCACGGCGACGAACCGGGTCGCCACGTCCCGCCGGTGGCCGAACGACTCGACGATCCACTCGCACAGCGCCTTCGACTGTCCCATCACCGTCTTCGGGTTGACCGCCTTGTCCGTCGAGATGAAGACGAACCGCTCGACGGCGAACTCGGCAGCGAGCTCGACGATCACGCGCGTGCCGACGACGTTGTTCCGCACCGACTCGAGAGGGTGGGTCTCGAGCATCTTCACGTGCTTGTACGCCGCGGCATGGAAGACGACGGTGGGCTGGTACTTCTCGAACACCTCGCGCCTGAGCGCCTTGCGGTCCTTCACGTCGACGAGCTTCGGCAGCGCGGCGGTGAAGCCGCGTTCCTCGAGCTCCCGCTCGATCTCGAACAGCGGCCCCTCGGCGTTGTCGACGAGGATCAGCCGCGTCGGCCGTACGCGCGAAATCTGGCGACAGAGCTCCGAGCCGATCGAGCCGCCCGCCCCCGTAACGAGCACGGTGTGCCCTTCGAGGTAGGCGGCGACCTCGTGGAAGGGGACCTCGACCTGCTCGCGGCCGAGCACGTCCTCCACCTGCACGGGACGGATCTGGCCGGCCAGTCCGACCTCGCCCGTGATCAGCTCGTAGAGCCCCGGCAGCGTCTTGACCACGATCCGCAGCTGCTGGGCCGTCTCGACGATGCGCCGGCGCACATCGCCGGACACGGAAGGCATCGCGATCAGCACCTCGTCGGGCCGGTGCTCGCGGAGCACGCGCGGCAGCTCCTCGAGCGTCCCGAGCACACGCACGCCCATCAGCCGGGTGTTCCGCTTCCGCGGGTCGTCGTCGACGAACCCGATCGGGGTGTAGTCGAGCATCCGCGACCGCTGCATCTCCTGCACGATCAGGCGCCCCGCGTCACCCGCGCCGACGACGAGCACCTCCTTGCCGTGGGCCACCATCCCCAGGCCAGGCCGTTCGATCACCGTGCGTGCGAGGAGGCGTGAACCCGCAACGAGCGCGAGCGTGACGAGCAGGTCGGTCGCCGCGATCGACCGCGGCAGGCGCACGCCGTGCACCGGCGAGACGAGATAGACCGTCACGTCGGCGATGAGCGACGCCACGACGACGCCGCGGGCAATCGCCCACATGTCGCGAATCGAGACGTACCGCCACCAGCGGTTGTAGAAGCCGAAGGCGACGAAGACGAGGAGCTTGATCGCGAGGACGATCAGGATCGTCTGGCTCAGCAGGTGCCGGTAGTAGATCGGGATCGTGTGGTCGAAGCGCAGGTGGAAGGCCAGCCACCACGCCAGCGCCACGATCCCCGCGTCGACGACAACCTGCCCCAGCCGGTGTGGCGAGAGCAGCTGGCGCATCATCAGACGCGGCTCGGAACTGCGGAGCGCACGACGTCGACGACGCGCTCCTGCGCCGCGACCGGGATCCCGGGCCAGAGCGGCAGCGAGAAGTTCTCCGCACCCGCCTGCTCGGTCGCGGGCAGCGAGCCCGGCTCGTATCCGAGGTAGCGCAGGGAGGGCTGGAGATGGAGCGGCGTCGTGTAGTAGGTCGCCGAGGCGATGCCGGCCTCGGCCAGCGCCGTGCGGATCGTCTCGCGCTCGCGCGAGCGGCAGACGAAGAGGTGGTACACGTGTGCGGGCTCGTCCTGCGGCAGCTCCACCAGGTCGCCAAGGCCGAGCTCGGCGTAGCGGGCGGCCGCGGCGCGGCGTCCCTCGTTCCAGCCCGCGAGCTCCGGCAGGAAGATGCGCAGGAACGCGGCCTGCAGCTCATCGAGGCGCGAGTTGTAGCCGACGAGGTCGAAGGCCGACTTGTCGCGCGAGCCGTGGAAGGACAGGAGCTGGACGCGCTCGGCGAGCTCCTCGTCCGATGTCGTGACGAGGCCCCCGTCGCCGAGGCAGAAGAGGTTCTTCGTGGGATAGAAGCTGAATGTCGAGATCGTCCCGTGCTGCGCGACTTCCGGTGCGCCGAAGGCCTGCGCCGCATCCTCGAGCACCGGCACCTCGAGCTCGACGAACGGCCGGACATCGAGCAGCCGGCCGAAGAGGTGAACCGGGATGATCGCCCGCGTCCGGTCGGTCACCTTCGCGGCCGTGTCCTCGAGGTCGAGGTTGAGCGTGACCGGATCGATGTCCGCGAATACGGGCGTGGCGCCGCGCCGCACGACCGACTCGGCGGTCGCGTAGAAGGTGAAGGCCGGGCAGATCACCTCGTCGCCGGGCCCGACGCCGAGCGCGTCGAGAGCCAGCACGAGCGCGTCGGTGCCATTCGCGACGCCGATCGCCCGCTTCACGCCGAGATACGCGGCGGCCTCCTCCTGGAAGGCCCAGTAGTTCGGGCCGCGAATGATGCGATCGCCTTGGTCGAGGAAGTCGCGGAAAGCGGCTTCGAGCCGCGGAATCAGCGGCTCGTATTCGGCTCGGACGTCAACGAGTGGGATCGTCTGCACGCGGGGCCACTCTAGCTGCGGCCTTTCTCCGGTAGACCAGATACGCCACGCCGAAGACTATGCCTGCCACGATCGCGTACTCCACGTAGTGGAAGGCGTGGTCGAAGCGGTGATAGCTCGTGCCGAGGCCATAGCCGATGCCTCCGAAGGCGAAAGCCCACACGGCTGACCCGAGAAGCGTCAGCACCGCGTACGGCGCAAGCGGCATCTCGAAGATCCCGGCCGGGATCGAGACGAAGGAGCGGACGACGGGCGTCAGCCGGCCGATGAGGACGCCCACGTTCCCCCAGCGGTCGAACCAGGCCTCGGCGCGGTCGAGACGATCCGGCGGGAGATGGAACCACCTGCCTCGCTCCTCGAGCAGCGGGCGCCCTCCGTAGAGGCCGATTGCCCAGCCGACCAGCGCGCCTGCGAGGTAGCCGAGCGTGCCGGCGAGAGCGAGCACGACATACGCCCCGGCGCCGAAGTCGATCCGCGACCCGAACAGCGTGACCCCGTGCGCAGACGCGAAGGCACCGGCGGCCACCGCGCCCGCGTAGAGCATCACGAGCTCGCTGAACGCCGGGAAGACCGCGTCGATTGCCATCAGGCCGAAGACGGCGTAGACGCCGTGGTTCGCTACCGCCGAGGTGAAGCTGGACGAGACGCTCGCGAGGAGCACCGCGCGGATACTAGTGAGAGCGGTACGTGAACAGCGCGGCGAGCGAGCTCGTCCCGACGGAGCTCGTTGCGACGACCTCGACGCGATAGCGGCCACCGGGCGCGCGGCGCTTGCCGATCCGGCCACGCCACGTCACGTGCTGCGGCCCTGCCGCGCGCAGCCCGGAGCCGAGGCTCGCCACCTGGACACCGTTCGGGCGCTCGATCCGGACGACGACGTTCGCTGATCGCGTCAGCTGGAAGCTCGCCGTCGGCAGGCCGCGACTGCCGGTCGTCACGGCGAGCGACGAGAGCGTGTCGTCGAGGGAGAATGTCCTCTGCGCGGTCGTCGTGACCTTGCGGTCGTCGGTCGCGGTGACGGCGAACGTCCATGGCCCCTCCGCCGCGTTCACGCCGTCCCACGTGATCGTGTGGACGCCCGGCGACTCCGCGTCATTCGCGAGCGTGATCTTCGTGTTGTTCGGGCCTGCGAGCGTCGCGCTCACGTCCGACGCACGGGCAAGCTGGAAGACGAGCGTCTCACTGTCGCCGGCCCCGTCCCCGTTCGGCGAAAGCACAAGAGCCGAGGGAGGCGCCGCGTAGACACCGGAGTAGGAGAGGACGAGGGCGTCCGAGAGCTTCGCCTCGGTCCCGCCCGACGGCCGCGTGAGCAGCTTCCCGTTGAATGCGATCCCAGCCGCCGGGCCTGCGTCGAGCCCGAACGCGGTCGTCGCCCCGAGCCGCGAGAGCTCGACCGCGAGCTCGTAGCTCGACATGCCGATGCTGTACGCGGCGTTCGTGCCCTCGACGGCGACGAGGAGGATGCGCCCGTCTGGCAGCTGGCCGATCGCACCGCGGGGTTGCCGGCTGTTCAGGCGGCGCGGGTCGAACGACTCGTTCGCATGGAAGACCGGCTTGCCGTTTCTCACGAGCGCGGGGCCACCGCCGATTGCGCTCGCGAGGCCGCTCCAGTTCGGCGAGAGGGACAGCAGTGCCCCGATGTGCTGCCCGACAGGCGCCTCGGCTCGAAGCTGGACGGTCGACTGCGACCCGCGGGCGACGAGCACCGCACCGCCGGGCGGTATTCGCGTGGGCCCGGCGGTCGTCACCTGCGTCACCGTGCCATCGAGGGACACGCTCGGCTGCGCGGGCGGAAGCTGCCCGATCACGGCCTCCACGACTCCCGACTCGTTGGGCGTCGCCGTGCCGTACGCCGGCGTGTACAGCGTGAACTTGCCCTTCCCCACGGGCCCGTTGAGGAGGAGCGGCCGGCGCTGGCCGTTCCCCTGCCAGGCCCCCGCAAGGGACACGCGCGCCGCCGTAAGCGTCCCGTCCGCGGCGATGCCGAGGCTGGAGCGTCCGGTCGCCGGCGCGCTTTCGAGCACGCCGTTCTGCATGAGGATCCCGCTCGGTGCGCCGGTCTTGCGGTCGAAATAGTCGCCGTCAATCGCCACGGCCGCCGCGCCGGCGGCAACACGGCCCGCGAGGTTCGTGAGCGTCTCCTTGCCTTGCAGCTGGTCGTTCGACAGCGCCGGTGCAAGCGAGTACAGCGCGCCGTTAGGTTTCGGCGCGGTCACGACGTCGAGCACGATCGGGCCTCGCGAGGTGAAGTCGACCTCGCGGGTGTAGGTCACTCCGGGCATGAGCGTCGAGGTCGAGACCGACTCCTGCCTCGAACGGCCGGTTGCCGCAGCCGCTGCGGAAACGAGGGCCGCCGCGAGCGCGACGGCGATGACAAGCTTGCGCACCACAGACACGACCCGCGGGCCAGGGTAGCCTCGCGCCGTGCGCCTCGCGCTCCTCTCCGACCAGCACGCGAACGATGTCGCGTTCCGCGCCGTGCTCGAGGACGTAGAGAGCCTAGGCGTGGAGGGGATCGTCTGCCTCGGCGACGTCGCGCAGGGCGGCGCGGAGCCTGCGCAGACCCTCGACCGCCTCGCGGCGCTCGGCTGCGCGACGGTGCTCGGCAACGCGGACGCGCTGCTGCTCGAAGTGCCGGCCGACTCGCCGGAACCGATCACGGAGCGGCTCCTCGAGGTGCGCGAGTGGACGCTGTCGCAGCTGAGCCCCTCGCATCTCGACCAGATTCGCTCCTTCGCGCCGGTTGTCCGACAGGAACCTGACGGGGCGGCTCTTCTCTTCTTCCACGGCTCGCCGCGTTCTTACGACGACGTTCTCCTGCCCGAGCTCGGCGGTGACGCGCTCGAGCCGTTCCTCGGTCACGACGCGGCGGTGTTGGCCGGCGGTCACACGCACGTGCAGTGGACGCGCCGGATCGGCGACGCCGTCTACGTCAACCCGGGCAGCGTCGGGATCTCATTCGACCGGCATGCTCCCGAGCCGCCGAGCCTTCGCCCACTTGCCGAATGGGCGCTCGTCACCGTGACGGACGGCACGGTCGCCGTCGAGTTCCGGCAAGTGGTGTACGCAGTCGAGGACGCCCAGGCTGCGGCAAAGCGGAGCGGCCGCCCTTACGCGGAGGAATGGGCGGCGCAGTGGGGCGCTAGTCCCAGACCTTGACCGGGCGGTACAGCGTGTCGCGCTGCACTGCGGTCTTGCCGAGTGAACGGATCAGGTGGACGAGCTCTTCAGCGCTCGTGCGATGCGTCGTGCCCGCGGCGGAGACGACGTTCTCTTCGATCATCACCGAGCCGAGGTCGTCGGCCCCGAAGCCGAGCGCGACCTGGCCGATCTTCTTCCCCTGCGTCACCCACGACGAGCCGATGTGCGGCACGTTGTCGAGGTAGATGCGCGAGACGGCCTGCGTGAGCAGGTAGTCGAACGAGGTGGGCCGCGCCTCGACCGGGACGAGCGAGACGAGCCGGTTGCCGTCGTCCTGGAACGTCCACGAGAAGAAGGCGCGAAAGCCGCCCGTCTCGTCCTGCAGCTCGCGGATCCGCCGGAAGTGCTCGACGCGCTCCTCGAGCGTCTCGACGTGGCCGTACATCATCGTCGCCGTCGTCGAGATCCCGAGCCGGTGGGCCTCGCGCATCACGCCGAGCCACTCCCTCGTCGAGACCTTCTTCGGCGCGATGATGTCGCGCACGCGGTCGACGAGGATCTCGGCGCCGCCCCCGGGTATCGAGTCGAGGCCGGCGTCGCGCATCCGGGCGAGCGTCTCGGGGACGGTCAGCTTCGAGCGGCGCGCCGCGTGCACGATTTCGGACGGCGAGAGCGCGTGCAGGTGGATCCGGTAGCGCGCCTTGATCGAGGAGAAGAGATCTTCGTAGTAGTCGACGCCGAGGTCGGGATGGTGGCCTCCCTGCATGAGCAGACCGGTGCCGCCGAGGGCGAGCGTCTCCTCGATCTTCTTGAAGATGACCGGCTTGGGCAGCAAGTAGCCCTCGCGCTGGTCGCCAGGCCGCCGGTAGAAGGCACAGAAGTCGCAGTCGGTGACGCAGACATTCGTGTAGTTCAGGTTGCGGTCGATGATGAACGTGACCCGCTCGGGGTCGTGGAGCCTGTTGCGGACCTCGTTCGCTGCGCGGCCGACGGCGACGAGGTCGCGGGAGCGGAGGAGCTCGACGGCGTCCTCGTCCGTGATCCGCTCGCCCGAGACCGCGCGCTCAAGGATCTCGGTCACGCGGGTGCCCTCGGCGACGCTCATGCGACTGCGGCGCCGGCGCTCTGGACGAAGCGCAGCTCAGGAACCGTCTCGAGCAGGCCCGCGTCGCGAGCGAGCTCGAGGAAGGTGTAAAGGCCGGCGCGCTCGCGCGGGCCGAAGCGGTAGCGGAGCTTCTCGAAGTAGCGCGCGAGGAAGCCGGCCGGGTAGCCGTACCGCTCGGCCGCCTCGTACGCGAGCTGCTGCGGCTCGGCGCGCGCGAGGCGCACCGACGAGACGAGGGCGTCCTCGAGCTCGGCGAGCCCTTCCGCGAGCGGCTCGGGACAGGCCCAGACGGCGAACACCATCGGGAGCCCGGTCCGCTCGAGCCACAGTCGGCCGAGGTCGTGGTGCGGCGTCGGATCCTCGAACGCCGAGCGTAGCGCCGCATCGCCGATCAGGAGCTTCGCATCGGCTTCTTCCGATTCGTACGCCTCGAGAGGCGCCTGCTCCGCCTCGGGCAGCAGCACCTTCGTCAGTGCGACCGAGGTCGCGGACTCGGGCGTCACGGCGACCGAGCGCACCCGCTCGAGCGGAACCCGCGTCACGAGCTGGATCGAGTCGACGGCACCCTCCGAGGCGACGCAGAGGCGCGGCAGCAGGCGCAGCCCAGCCGCATTGCGCGCGTACTCGATCGAGGAGATCGGCGCGGTGTCGAGCTCGCCCTCCAGGAGCATCCGGTTCAGCTCCGTCGGGACGCCCTGCACCTCCTCGACCTCCGCGTCGACCCGGTAGAAGACCGGCGCCATGTTCACGTAGCTGATGCGGCCGAGGCGAATCATTGCCAGACCTCGGCGGCCGCGACCGCGGCGTCTCGCCCCTCGTATGCCCGGATCTCCGACACGAGCCCGTCGCGCAGCACGAAGACCTGATGCCGATCGGAGTCGGGCAAGTGCGGGTCGATGACGAGCATGTCGTCGCGCTCCAGCACGATCTCCGGCGCCATCTGACGGCCGCGCGCGCGGGCCTGCTCGAGCATCCCGAGAACCTCCTTGCGGTTGCGGCACAGCTCCCCCGGCCACAAGCCGATCCAGACGACGTCCTCCGCGAGCACGCTGCCGAACGCGTCGAGGTCCGCCTGCTCGATCGCTTCCTTCACGCTCACCACCGGCGCAGCTCGTTGTAGAGGCTGTCGCGCTGGACGGGGACCCGGCCTGCCTCGCTCACGAAGCGGACGAGCTCCGCGACCTTCTGCTCGGTGCCCGCGCTTGCGCCCGCTGCCTGAAAGATCTTCTCCCGCACAACCGTCCCCTGCACGTCGTCGGCCCCGAAGTGCAGCGCGACCTGGGCGAGCGGGAGGCCCATCATGATCCAGTACGCCTTCACGTGCGGGACGTTGTCGAGCAGGAGCCGCGAGACGGCGATCACCTTCAGGTCGTCCGCGCCGGTCGTGAAGCGGAAGCCGCGGCGCTCGAAGACGGTGTTCTCCGGATGGAACGCGAGCGGGATGAAGGAGAGGAAGCCGCCCGTGGAGTCTTGCTGCTCGCGCAGTCGCAGCAGATGGTCGACACGTTCCTCGTAGGTCTCGACGTGGCCGTAGAGCATCGTGCACTGCGTCGTGATCCCCATCCGGTGCGCCGTGTCGTGGACGTCGAACCACTCGTCGGGATGCTCCTTGCCGGGCGCGATGAGCGCGCGGACGCGGTCGGCGAAGATCTCGGCGCCCCCACCCGGCATCGAGTCGAGCCCGGCGTCCCTCAGCGTGCGCAGGACCTCCTCGTGCGAGCACCCCTCGAGCCGCGAGATGTGGTGGATCTCGGAGGCCGTGTAGAACTTGAGATGGACGTCCGGCAACGCCTCCTTCAGCTTGCGGAGCAGGCCGGCGTAGTACTCGAGGTCGACGTGCGGGTTCTCTCCGTTGACTGTGTGGATCTCGGTGAAGCCGTGAACCTCGTGCTGCTGGACGGCGTCCTCGACGAACTCGTCGGCGGTCAGCGTGAACGCGTCGTCCTGCTTCCGCGTCTTCGCGAAGGCGCAGAACTTGCACTTCACGCGGCAGACGTTCGTCTGGTACAGGTTGATGTTCTGGACGAAGAAGACCTCGTCGCCGCCGCCGCGCTCCCGGCGCGCGAGGTCGGCGAGCTCGCCGAGCGCGAGCAGGTCGTCCGTCTCCATCAGGGCGACGCCGTCGTCGAAGTCGAGCCGCTCGCCGGCGAGCACCTTCTCCCGGATCGGGGTGAGCGTGTCGAGAGTGTCCAGAACCGCCATGCGGCGCTTACCTTTCCCGGTCGACGACTGCGCGAGTCAGGGCCTCGAGCTCGTCACGGTGCAGCTCGCCGTCGAGACGTGCCCTGGCTTGCCTAGCGTAGTCGAGCGCTACCCGGCGAGCTTCGTCGAGGGCGCCGGTCGCCGCGACGCGCAGGAGCGCTCCGTCCATCGGTCCGCCGGCGAGCGCCGCGCGAACGACGGCGTCCTGCTGTGCGGCGAGGAGGAGCGGCAGGGTCGGCGTCCCGTCGCGGAGGTCGGTGCCGGCGATCTTCCCGGTCTCGATCGTGGCGCCGGAGCAGTCGAGGACGTCATCGGCGATCTGGAAGGCGACGCCCAGTGCGAGGCCGTACGCGCCGGAGCCGCCGCCGAGCCGACACGCCGCCTCGAACAGCTTCCCCGTCTTGAGTGCGCAGCGCTCGAGGTACGCCTCGACGGTCGTGGACGGGTCGCACGTCTGCGCCCGCTGCAGCGCCTCGCCGCGCGCGAGGCAGAGCGTCGCGTCCGCGAGGATCTCGACCGCGGCGGCATCCCCCGTCGCGCTCAGCTCCGAGAAAGCGCGGGCGAAGAGATAGTCGCCGGTCGCGCGAGCGGCGGCCGGGCCGTAGATCGACCAGGCGGCGGCCTTGCCGCGGCGAAAGTGCGCCCGATCGATGAGGTCGTCGTGGACGAGCGTCGCCATGTGAACGAGCTCGACCGCGACGCCTGCAGCGAGAGACGGCTCTGCGCCGGGCGGCGCCGAGAGGAAGACGAGCGTCGGACGCAACCGCTTGCCACCTGCGGCGAGCGCCTCGTTGCCGACGGCCGCAACCAGGCCGGGATGCGTCGCGACCGTCCGCGCGAGCCGCTCCTCGAGCGCATCGAGATAGCCGTCGAGCCCCGGCACCGACCGGAGGTCAGCGAGGGTTGTCGTCACGTTTCTCCGCCCTCCCTACGTGCAGGGCCACGATACCCCCGGCGAAGCGGCGGAACTCCACGCTCTCGAAGCCGCACGCGCCGAGCAGTGCCGCAAGCTCCTCGGGACCGGGGAAGCGGCGGACGCTCGCGGGGAGATACGTATACGCGGCACCACCCGGGAGAACGCGGCCGAGCAGCGGCACGATGCGGTCGAACCAGAGCTTGTAGAAGATCGCGAGCGGTCCGCGCGGCTTCGTGATCTCGAGGATCCCGAGGCGGCCACCGGGCCGCAGCACGCGGCGCAGCTCGTTGAGCCCCGCTTCCAGATCCTCGACGTTGCGGACGCCGAAGCCGACGACCGCCGAGTCGAAGCTCGCGTCCTCGAAGGGGAGCCGCAGGACGTCGGCCTGAACCCATTCGACCTCTGGCGCCTTGCGCCGCGCGCGCTCGAGCATCCGCTCGGAGAAGTCGACGCCGACCACGTAACGCGCGCCCGCCTTGCGAGCCGCGACGGCGAGATCTCCCGTACCGCAGCAGGCGTCGAGGACCCGGTCGCCCTCACGGACCGCCTCACGAACGGTCGCCCGCCGCCAGCGCTGATCGAGCCCGGCGGTCATGACGCGGTTCATCGCGTCGTAGACCGGGGCGATGCGGTCGAACATGCGCTGCACGCTTTCGGCCGGCAGGCGGCCGCTCTCGACGGTCACGACTGTCCCCAGCGCGGCGTGAGCTCGTGGTCGAGCCCGAGCTGGTCGAGTGCGCGCGCGACGATGAAGTCCACGAGGTTCTCGACGGTCTCCGCCCCGTGGTAGAAGCCGGGCGCGAGGAAGAGGATCGTCGCGCCGGCCTCGCGCAGCGTGAGCATGTTGCGGAGGTGGATCGCCGAGAGCGGCGTCTCGCGCGGCATGAGCACGAGCCGGCGCTCTTCCTTCAGCGCAACCGAGGCGGCGCGGTGGATGAGGTTCTGCATCGCGCCGGAAGCAACCGTCCCGAGCGTGCCCATCGAGCACGGGCAGATGACGTACGCATCGACCTTCGCCGAGCCCGAGGCGTATGGCGCGCCCCAGTCCTGCGGGTCGTAGATCTGGGCGGCGCCGCTGGCGTGCTCGAGGAGCCGGGCGAGCGTCTCGTCGCGCGGCAACCTCGGCTCGCCGAAGAGCTCGGTGCCGAGCACCTCGATTCCCGCACTCGAGGCGCAGACGCCGATCTCGCAGTCGGCCACGGCCAGCGCCTCGAGCAGCCGAGCCGCGTATGGCGCGCCCGAAGCGCCGGTGATCCCGAGGAAGACGTGCATTCCCAGGGATTGTCGCTGCTAGCGGCTGCCTTTCGACGCTTCAAGGAACACTGCGAGCCGGTGCAGCCGTCGTTTGCCGAGGGAAGCGAACTTCGGCATCGCCCACCCGCATCCCGATGCGAGCGGGACGAGCAAGGCGAGCAGGAGGAGCCGGCGCACCGCGCCGACTCTACGCCTAGTGGGTGCCCTTGGAGGCTTCCAGGAAGACGGCGAGCTGGTGCAGCCGCTGAGGGCCGAGCGAGGCGAACTTCGGCATCGGCGAGCCCGGATTCACGCACGACGGGCAGGTCAGATGTCTGACCTGGAAATCGATTCCCAGGTTCCGGGAGCCGATGTCCGTGAGGTCAGGCGCACCAAGGTTCGAACCTCCCGATCCCGCGTACGTATGACAGGCCGTACAGCCTGCGGTCGCGAAGAGCAGCGCTCCTGGATGCGCGGCAGGCGGCAGGTTCTCCTGGGACGTCCACCGCGGAATGTCGGCCTTGACCTCCGAGGCGAGCGCCTCCTTCGCGGTTGCGCCCTTCCAGGTCAGCACACCCATCGAGACGATCGTCAGGACGGCGGCGACCATCGCGACGGGCCGCGCCGAGATCCGGCGCTCCCGCCGGCGATCGAGGAACGGCAGCCCGATGAGCAGCACGAGCGCGATCGTCGGCACGCCGACGGTGCCGAGGAAGACCGACTCCGGCCACTTGAAGATCCGGAGGAGGTAGAAGAGGAAGTAGAAGTACCAGTCGGGACGCGGCACGAAGCTCGTCGTGCCAGGGTCGGCCGGAGGATCGACCTCCGGCCCGAGCAGCCCCTTGTGCGTCGGGTCGTGGTGCGGGCCGAACGCCGACCATTTCCAGATCGCGGCGAGCCCCACGATCGTGCACACGACGACGAGGCTCATGATCGTGTCGTGGAACATCGCGTACGGGTAGAACGGCTTCCCGCGCTTCTTGACGTCCTCCTTGTAGCGCGCGAAGTTGGCCCGGTTCTCGTCGGCCCTCGACGGCTTCTCTTTCGGGACTGCGGCCATTACCGGCGGCCTCCCGGCTCAGCGTGCGGCACCGGCCGAGTCAGCCCGGACCGTGCCGGCGAAGGCTCGTCGACCGGCTCGCGTCCCGCGGCGTCCTTCGACCACGGCGGCGAGGTGACGCCGAGGCGGATCACGAGATAGAGGTGCAGCGTGATGAGGGCGATGATCGCGCCCGGGATCACGAGCATGTGGAGCGAGTAGAAGCGTGTCAGCGTCTCACCGCTGATCTCCTGTCCGCCACGTAAGAACTGGGCTAACCACGGGCCTAAGAAGGGCGCAGTCCCGTTCAGGTTGATCCCGACGACGCTCGCCCAGTAGGCGGTCTGGTCCCACGGCAGGAGATAGCCGGTGAAGCCCTCCATCATCCCCATCACGAGGATGAGGACGCCGATGATCCAGTTCAGCTCGCGCGGGTACTTGTAGGCGCCGAAGAGGAACACGCGGCCCATGTGCAGGAACATGAGGATGATGAAGACGCTCGCGCCCCACTTGTGCATGCCGCGCACGAGCCAGCCCATGAACAGGTGGTCGGTGATGTTGACGATCGACTCCCACGCCACCGGCTTCCCGGTCGCCGGGTCGGTCGCAGCCGACGGGTCGTAGTACATCGCGAGGATCACGCCCGTGATCGCCTGAACGAGGAACGCGGTCAGCGCGGCCGAGCCGAGCGTCTGCATCCAGTTGATGTCGGCCGGGACGTTGCGGAAGAGGAAGTAGCGAACGCCGCCGATCAGGCCCGACCGCTCTTCGAGCCAGTCGAGCGGGAACATGACGAGCTCCTCCATCTTCTGCCGGCGGAGCTGGGCCTTCGTCGGCTTCCGTGTGATCGCCATCAGTGGTGCGGCGGGTTGAGGGGATAGAACCACTGCTCGGGCCCGTCGACGTGCTCACCCGGTCCGGCGTCCTTGTACTTGTAGATCTTGGCCTGCGCGCCGGTGCCGACCACGTGCGAGACCGAGTAGATGCTGAGCAGGATCAGTCGGCCGTTGTCGATCTCGAACCCGTAGCGGTCGAGCGCGCGCACCGGCGGGCCGGCGACGCGGTTGCCCTCCACGTCGTACTGGCCGCCGTGGCACGGGCAGCCGTAGCCGGCGGGGACGACCGGGTCGAGCTTGACCCTCCCGTTCTTCGTGTGCTCGATGACGGTCGGCATGCCGAGGATCTCGCCGGTCGGACCGTTCGCCTGCACCGGACAGCCGAGATGGACGCAGTGATTCGAGATGATCGAGAAGCTCGGCACCGACTTCTTCGTCTTCGGGTCCGCGGTGGGGCCGTTGTTGCGGATGAAGGCCGTCCGCCTGCTCACTTCTCCCTGGGTCGGATCGACGATGAACGTCGCCACGTACCACTGGCCCTGCGTGAACTTCTCGAGCGGGCCGAGATCGACCTTGTGCTGCTTCTGGCTGAGGAAACCTGGGAGGAGCGCGAAGCCCGCGACCGGCACGGTGATGACGCCGCCGATCACGCCGCCGAGGCCGAGAGTCGCGCCCTCGAGGAAGCGGCTGCGAGTGACTGCTGTTTCCGGGACATGCGGCAAGGCGACGCCCTGCTGGTCGGCAGGCGGCGCCGTCATCCCCTCGCCTGCCTCGCGCGTCTCGCGCCGCTCGGGCTCGACGACGATGGGATGCCCGCGCAGCTCGGCCGTCGCGTCGCGCGCCCAGAGGAAGCCGAAAACGATGGCGATCGCCCCGCCGATCGACGAGATCAGCTCGGGGTTGATCACGAGTCCTACGAGGACGACGACGACGCCGATCGCAAAGCCAATGGGCCACAGCGTCGGCGGCGGCAGATGCGGCTCCTCGTAGAGCGACTCCTGCTCGGTGTCGGGACTCGGCTGCTCCGGCTCCACCACGGCGAAGTCTTATCGGAAAGGCGGATGCCGCGGAGCGAGAACTAACCCAGTCCGTACTCGGTCCAGCGGCGCGTGACGCGCTCCTTGATCTCCGGGCTCATCTCGATCTCGTCGGGCCACGGTCGCGCCCCCTCCTCCGGCCACTTTGCGGTCGCGTCGATGCCGAGCTTGCCGCCGACGAACTGGCGCTCGGGCGCGTGGTCGAGGTGGTCTAGCGGGCCCTCGCCGATCACGACGTCGCGCTTCGGGTCGACGTTGGCGCCGGCGTAGAAGAGCACCTCCGCGTAGTCGTGGACGTCGACGTGCTCGTCGACGACGACGACGCATTTCGTCAGGCTCAGCATCCCGAGCCCCCAGATCGCCGACATCACCTTCCGCGCGTGGCCAGGGAACTGCTTGCGGATCGAGACGATGCAGCAGTTGTGGAAGGCGCCGGCGACCGGCAGGTCGTAGTCGACGATCTCCGGCACGGTCGCGCGCACCGCCGGCAGGAAGATCCGCTCGGTCGCTTTGCCGAGCCACGCGTCCTCCTGCGGCGGCTTGCCCACCACGATCGAGGGATAGATCGCGTCGCGTCGCATCGTCAGCGCCGTGACGTGGAAGACGGGGAACGGCTCGGCGGCCGTGTAGTAGCCCGTGTGGTCGCCGAAGGGACCCTCGTTCCCGACCTCGTCCTTCTCGATGTGGCCCTCGAGGACGATCTCGGCGCGGGCCGGCACCTCGACGCCGACGCTCACGCCCTTCACAAGCTCGACCGGCTCGCCGCGGAGGAAGCCCGCGAGCATCAGCTCGTCGACGTGCTTCGGCAGCGGCGCGCTCGCGGAGTACGCCGTGATCGGGTCGAGCCCGAGCGCGACGGCGACCTCGATGCGGCCGTCGGTCGCGAGGTAGTCGGCGCGGCCGTCCTTGTGGATCTGCCAGTGCATGAAGGTCGTGTTTCGGTCGACGACCTGCATCCGGTACATGCCGGCGTTGCGGCCGCCCGAGCGCGGGTCGTGCGTGATCACAGCCGGGAGCGTGATGAACGGCGCCGGATCGCCCGGCCAGCAGCGCTGGATCGGAAGGAGTCCGAGGTCGACGTCGTCGCCGCGCAGGACGATTTCCTGGCAGACGCCCCTCCCGACTGTCTTCGGGCGCGAGTCCGCGATCGACTTGAGCTTCTGCAGGCCGCGCACCTTCTCCATCAATCCGCTGGGCGGCTGCATCTCGAGCACGTCGGCGACGCGCTTCGCGACGTCGTCGAGCCGTTGGACGCCGAAGGCGAGGCACATGCGGCGCTCGGTGCCGAACTGGTTGATCAGGAGCGGATGCTTGGAGCCCTTGGGGTGCTCAAAGAGCAACGCCGGCCCGCCGGAGCGGACGGTGCGGTCGACGATCTCCGTGATCTCGAGGTCGGGGTCGACCTCGGCCGAGACACGGACGAGCTCGCCCTCGCGCTCGAGGAGCGCGATCCAGTCGCGGAGATCCTTCACGGCCCGAGTCTACGGACCGAGCCCGTACGCGACCGCGTCGTCGAGCGACAGCTCGCGGCCCGCCTCGCGGCCCTTCGATGTCGGTGAAGAGGAAGGTGACGGTCCGCGCGGCAGCTCGCGCACCCCGCGAGTCTACGGAGTGACGAGCGCGCTAGCTGCGCCGGCTGCGGCGCTGCTTCGCGGCCCAGTGCGCCGCTTCGCCGAGCGCGATCACGCAGACGAAGACGCCGCCGGTCGCGAGCATGATCAGCACGACCTTGCTCCCCTCCTGGGCAGCCGTCTCCTCGGCGAAGAGCAGGTGGAAGAGCGCGGCGAGCACGGGCCGGAATCTACATCAGCTGCCGGGCTGCTCGACGACGAGGTCGCCGAAGTTCGCCGAGCTCTTGCCGAACTCCCACCAGCCTCGCACCCGCGGCTGCACGAACGCAGTGCTCCGTCCGTAGACGAGCGGGATCACGGCGACGCGCTCCGCGACGGCGTAGCGGTCGGCCTCGTGGAAGCGCTCGAGCCGTCCGCGGTCCGATCGCTCCTGCCGCGCGGCCTCGATCAGCTCGTCGAAGACGGGGTCGGCGAATCCGCCCTCGTTCGTCCGGCTCGTCGACTGGAAGAGCAGGCGGAGGTAGTACTCCGGATCGGGGTAGCCCGGCAGCCAGCCGGTGACACGAATCGGCGCCGTCTGGATGCGCGCACCGACCGAGCTCGCCTCCTCGTCGAGCCACGACCACGAGGAGACGGAGACGCGATCTCCGAAGACGTCCCGCCAGCTCCCGGCGATGACGCCGAGGATGTCGTCCCAGACCATCATCCCCGCGAGCTCGACCGGCCCGTCGTAGCCGGATCTCGCAAGGCACTCGCGTGCCAGCTCGGGGTCGTAGCGGAGGGCGATGTCCGGCGTGTGCCCCTGGAGCGCGGGCGGCACGACGCCGCCCGACGCCACCACGAGGTTCGCCGGACAGACCCCCGCGAGCGCCTCGCGGTCGATCGCGTGCGCGAGAGCCCGCCGGAGCTCGGCGTTGCCGGCCACCGGATGCGTGTGCTCGAAGCGGATGTAGGCCGACCACGCAGGCGAGCCGAGAAGGGCGTCCTCGCGCACGGCACCGGGCATCAGGTCGGCCAGCCGCGGCGTGTAGCGAACGAGGATCAGGTCGGTCTCGCCGCGTTCGTACCCCGGCAGCGCGTCGACGATCGCCGTCCGGTAGAGCTCGACCTCGGCGACGTTGCCCGGCCGCTCCGAGCGTCGACGCAGGACGAGCCGCTCGTCCGTCCGCGCCGCCACCTCGAATGCGCCGCTGACGACGCGCGCCGCGGCGATGCCGTCGATCGCGTGGCGCGGCTGCGGCCCGCTGTCGGGCCGGTTCATGACGCTCATGAAATACGGCGCCGGCGCACTCAGCCGGAACTCGACCGTCCGGTCGTCGAGCGCGCGCACACCGACCGCGTCCCAGTCGGTGTTCTGGCCGAGATACGTCTCCTCGCCGTTCTCGAGCGCGAAGTAGATGGCGACCGACGAGCCGGGGCTCTCGGGATCCAGGACGCGCTTGATGCCGAACTCGACGTCGTGAGCGGTGAGCGGAGTGCCGTCCGACCAGGTCAGCCCCTCGCGCAGATGGAAGACATAGCGAAGGCCGTCGTCGGAGATCTCCCAGCGCTCGGCGAGCGACGGGACGATCGTCCGCTCCGGCCATGCCTCGACGAGCCGATCGAAAAGCTGCATGCACGCTTGGATGTTCGGCCAGGCGATCGCGCTCTTCGGGTCGAGATCGTTCGGGAGGAAGCTCGTCGCGACACGCAGTCGCTCGGTCGCTGTGCGCGGCTCGGGCGGCGTCCAGTGCTCGAACGCGCGCTGGTACGTCTCGTTTGCTTCCGCGAAGCGGAGAGAGGTGTGGAGCGCAAGCGCGAGCTTGAAGAGGACCAGCGCGATCTCCTGCCGCTCGCCCCTCTGCTCGAGCAGTGGAAGCAGATCGCGGTAGTGCTCGATCGCCTCGTCGAGCGCGTACTCGAGCCGCGCCTTGTCGCCTGCGCGCAGCAGGTAGCCGGCCGCCTTCTCCTCGTCCTCGGCTCGTAGCCAGTGGTACGCGAGCAGACCGAGCACTTCGGTGTCGCGCTCCCGGTACCGCTCCTCGAGCCATTCCGCCGCCCGCCGGTGCAGCCGCGTCCGCTGCTCGGAGAGGAGCGTGCGATAGGCCGTCTCCTGGATGAGCGCGTGGCGGAACCGGTACTCCGGCTGCGGCCAGCGCCGGCTCTGCCGGAGCAAGCCGAGCCGCTGCAGCTCGTGCAACGCGTCCGAGGCTGCAAGCGTCGCCGGCTCAGCCGGCGACGCGCGGCCAGTAGACCCCGACGCCTCTGGCGTCGGTGGGAGCTCGCCGAGCACGCCCTCGAGCAGCGGCAGCGCGAAGGTGCGCCCGAGCGCGGACGCAGCGGTGACGAGCTCGCGGGCGGGAGCCGAGAGCCGGTCGAGGCGCGCGAGGATCGCCTTCTCAACGGTCGGGGGGACCTCGACCTCGACCGCATGATCGAAGCGCCAGCCTTCGTCGACGCGAACGAGCGCTCCGACGTCGGCAAGCGAGCGGACGAGCTCCTCGAGGAAGAACGGATTGCCCTCGGCGGCCTCGAGGACGCGTCGCTCCAGCTCGGCCGGCAGCGTTGCCGGCGCAACCAGCGCGGCGAGGAGCTCGCCGTCGGCGTCGCGGAGCGGGCCGAGGTCGATCTCGCGCAGCAGATGCGGAAACTCGCGGCCCGCGTGCTCGCGAAGGGCCCAGGAACCGTGGTCGCGCTCCGGCCGCAGCGAGAGGACGAGCAGGACCGGCGCATCCTCCGCGAGCGAGAGCAGCTGCTCGAGCAGCAGAACCGACGTCGCGTCGGCCCAGTGGAGATCCTCGAACGCGAGCACGAGCGGCGCCGACTCCGTGAGGCGGGCGAACAGCTGGCCGACGACTTCGAACGTCCGCCACTGCAACGCCTCCGGCGAGAGCTCCGACGTGCGCGCCGCCGCCTCGTGCTCGAGCGCGACTTCGAGCAAACCTCCGAGGTATGGGTAGAGCTCGTCGGCCTGGCCGTCGAAGAGCTGCTCCAGGCGCCGGCGCAGCCCGACGCGGACGCGCAGCTCAGGCTCCTCGGCTCCGGCGCCGATCCACTCGCCGCGGAGCAGGTCGCGGAACGGCCAGTACGGCAGCGACTCGCCGTACGAGACGCACCGGCCTTCGAGCCATGCGCTCCCTTCCCTCTCCGCGAGCTCGCGGAGCTCGTTGAGAAGACGGGTCTTGCCGATGCCGGCGTCTCCCGAGACGACGAGGACGCCTCCGCGGCCGGAGCGAAGCGCCTCGAGCGCCTCACGGCCGAGACCGAGCTCACGAGAGCGGCCGACGAGCCGGGTCTCGACACCCGGCAGGCCACGCTGTGTCCTCCCCTCGGCCGCGACACCGCGGACCGGCCACGCGGCAACCGCCTCGCTCTTTCCCTTCAGCTCGAGCTCGAGCGGCTCCCCCCACTCGAAGAGGCGTTCGACCGCGCGGTGGGTCGCGTCGTCGACGAGCACGGAGCCCGGCTCGGCCGCCGACTGAAGCCGGGCGGCGACGTTGACCGTGTCGCCGAACGCGGCGTACTCGACTCGCGAGCCGGCGCCGACCTCCCCTACGACGACCGCGCCGGTGGCCGCTCCGACCCGGACGCCGAAGCCTTCCGCGCCCCAGCCGCGCCGGACCTCGCGGCCGTACTCCTCCATCTCGCCGACGATGCGAAGCGCGCAACGAACCGCACGCTCGGCGTCGTCCTCGCGCGTAGTCGGAGCGCCGAAGAATGCAAGGACGCCGTCGCCCGCGAGGTCCTTGACGTGGCCGCCGAGCGACTCGACCTCGCCGACGATTCGCGCGATCGCCTCCCCGACGACGAGCTTCACGTCCTCCGGATCGAGCCGCTCCGCAAGCGCCGTCGAGCCGACGACGTCGGCGAAGACGGCCGTCAGGACCTTCCGCTCCTCCCGAACGGTCGTGGTCATAGGGAGAGGAAAGCGAACGCCGGCGCCGGGTTCAAGCCCACCGCCCGGCGTGGGCCGCGAGGGCGGCGTCCACCGCGTCGTCGCCGGCCGCCGAGCGCGCCGCCGTTTCGAGCGGCCGCGGGTCGGAATGCAGGCGGAGCTCGGTGCGGGCCTCGTCCAGCGCGCCGCGGCCGAGCAGCGCCGCGGTCGCCGCCCAGAGCGGCGCATCCCCATCCGCCTCCTCCGCCCGGAGTTGGCTGCAGAGAGAGATCAGCTCCGAGAGGTCGGCCACGGCCTCGACGTCGTGCAGCGCGGAGATGCGCGCGACACCGTGTGCGTAGAGGTAGTCGCCGAGCAGGAGCGCCGTGTCGTCGTCTCCCGGCGCGAACAGGCGCGGCCGGCCGTAGTGGACGAGGTAGCCCTCGTAGATCGTCTCGAGCCCGAGCGCGTAGCGGGCCTCGCCGAGCGGCGAGAAGACGGGGCTCCGGTCGCGCTCTCCTTCAGGCACGAGACAGTCGGCCCACAGAGAGCTCTCGGCGGCCGCGCCGACGGCCATCGTCTCCCAGACGTCAACCAGCAAAGCTCTCCAGCGCGACGACTGTGCGCTCGATCTCGTCCTCGCCATGCGCCGTCGAGGGGAAGAGCGCCTCGAACTGCGACGGCGGGAAGTAGACGCCCTGCTCCAGCAAGTGCCTGAAGAGGGCGGCGTAGCGCTCGGTGTCGCAGCGCTGTGCGTCGTCGAAGTTGCGCACCGGCCCGTCGGTCATGAAGACGGTGAGCAGCGCACCGACTCTCTGCACCCGACCGAACGGAGCGAGGCACTCCTCGAGGACAGCGGCCTGCCGTTCGAGCTCGTCGTACACCGCAGGGTCGCTCAGCCGGCGCAGCACTGACAAACCCGCAGCCGTCGCGAGCGGGTTCCCGGCGAGCGTGCCCGCCTGGTACACCGGGCCGGCCGGCGCGAGCAGATCCATGACCTCGGTCCGGCCGCCAAAGGCGGCGAGGGGCAGCCCGCCGCCGACGATCTTCCCGAGCACCGTCAGGTCCGGCAGGACGCCGTAACGCTCCTGCGCGCCGCCGCGTGCGACGCGGAAGCCGGTGATCACCTCGTCGAAGATCAGCAGCGCGCCCGCGGCGTCGCACAGCCGGCGCAGCGTCTCGAGGTAGTCCGGGTCGGGCGGAACGACGCCCATGTTCGCCGCGACCGGCTCGACGATGATCGCCGCGAGACCCTCGCCGTGCCGCAGTACCGCTTCGGCGGCAGCGTCGGGATGGTTGTAGGGGATGACGATCGTGTCGCCGGCTGCTCCGGTCGGCACGCCCGGCGAGGCTGGGATCCCGAGCGTCGCCAGACCCGAGCCGGCACTTGCGAGCAGCGCGTCGGCGTGGCCGTGATAGCCGCCGGCGGTCTTGAGGATCCGGTCGCGCTTCGTGAAGGCGCGCGCGAGGCGCAACGCGCTCATCGCCGCCTCGGTACCCGACGAGACGAGCCTCACCTTCTCGACCGACGGCACCGCGTCGACGATTTCGGCGGCAAGCTCGACCTCGGCCTCGGTCGCCGCTCCGAAGCTCGCGCCGCGCAGAGCGGCCTCGCGCACCGCCTCGACCGTTGCCGCGTCGGCATGTCCGAAGAGGAGCGGCCCCCAGGACATGACCCAGTCAAGGAGCCGGCGCCCGTCCTCCGTCTCGATGTATGCCCCCTCGCCGCTGCGCACGAAGAGCGGCTCGTCGATCCCGACCGCGCGCATCGCCCGGACGGGCGAGTTCACGCCGCCGGGAATCAGCTCGAGCGCACGCTGGTAGAGGTCGCTGCGCGCTTTCAGAGCCACGCGGGAAGGTCGCGCGTCCAGTAGCTCACGATCAGGTCGGCGCCGGCGCGCTTGATTGCGGTGAGCGACTCGAGCGCCGCCGCGCGCTCGTCCAGCCAGCCTCCGTGGGCAGCAGCCTTCACCATGGCGTACTCGCCGGAGACGTTGTACGCCGCGAGCGGAACCTCGAACGCCTCGCGCGCCGCGCGGATCACGTCGAGGTACGGCAGCGCCGGCTTGATCATGATCGCGTCGGCTCCCTCGGCGAGGTCGATCTTGCACTCGCGAATCGCCTCGCGGACGTTGGCCGGATCCAGCTGGTAGCCACGCCGGTCGCCGAACGCAGGCGCGCTGTCGGCCGCCTCGCGGAACGGGCCGTAGAAAGCCGAGGCGTACTTCGCGGAGTAGGCGAGGATCGGCGTCTTCTCGAAGCCGTAGTCGTCGAGCGCCTCGCGGACCGCGCCGACCCGGCCGTCCATCATGTCGCTCGGCGCCACGACGTCCGCGCCTGCCTCGGCGTGGCTGACCGCGGTGCGCGCGAGCAGCTCGAGGCTCCGGTCGTTGTCGACGTCGCCGTCGACGACGACGCCGCAATGGCCGTGGGACGTGTACTCGCACAGGCAGACGTCCGTGAGCAGGACGAGCTCGGGAAAGCGCGGACGCAGCGCCCGCAGCGCCTGCTGGACGATCCCGTCGTCCTCCCAGGCGCCGGTCGCCTCGTCGTCCTTCTCCGCCGGAACGCCGAAGAGCAGCAAGGCGCGGACGCCGCTCGAGGCGAGCGCCTCGACTTCGCGGAGCAGCCCCTCGATGTCGAAGCGCGCCATCGCCGGCAGCGCCTCGTTGGCGAGCGGCTCCGGCGCGACGAAAAGGGGCATCACGAACTGGTCGAGCGAGAGCCGCGTCTCGCGCACGAGCCCACGCAGGGTCGCGGTGCGGCGGAAGCGACGGAGCCGGGTGACCGGGAACGGGCTCACGCCGAAAGAGTACGCCGCGGGTTGCTCAGGCGGCCGGCGCGGGTGGCGTCCCGGGCGGCGGGCCCTGCTTCGTCTCGACCCCGATCTCCGCCAGCGGATGGGCGGCATCCCATGGCGCGAGCTCGATCCGCTCGGCGAAGAACTCCCATGCCGCGCGGCCGGCCGCGAGCAGCGGCAGCGCGACGAGGATCCCGGGGAAGCCGTAGATCTCGCCGCCGGCGAGCAGGCCGAAGATCACGAGGAGCGGGTGGAGCCGCAGCGAGCGTCCCATCACGTTCGGAACGACCACATGTCCCTCGAGCTGCTGGATACCGAGGAAGAGGAGCACCACCCACAGCGCCGACAGCGGGTGCTGGACGAGCGCGTACAGCACCGGCGGCGCAGCACCGAGCCAGGGCCCGATGTACGGGATGAGCTCCGTCACCCCCGCCCAGGCGCCGAAGGCGGCCGCATAACGGCCGCCGTGCGGCATCAGGCCGATGATGCCGAGGATCCACAGTCCCAGGCCGGAGCTGACGCCGATGATCAGCGAGAGGAGGAGCTGCCCCTTGACGTAGCTCGCCACCGCCTGCTCCAGCCGGACGATCAGCCCGCCGCGTCCCCGCGGCGGGAATCGTCGGTCGACGGCGTCCGTCAACCGCTGCATGTCGAGGAGCATGTAGATCGAGACGACCACTACGAGGAACGCGTCGAAGAGGAGCGTGACGACGGCGACACCGGCTCCCTCGGCCCAGTGGAGCGCCTTCGACGTGTACTTCTGGACGTCCTTCGTGCCCACCTGGTTCAGGAACTTCTCGCCCTGGCGCTGGACGTGAACGCTGCTCAGGTGATGGCGGTCGAGGAAGCGCTGGAACCGCGCGAGGTCTTGCTCGGCACCCGTGCGTTTCGGGTGTCCGGACTCGACCGTAAAGTAGTTGTCCACCCGGTGGGCGGCACTCCGCGTCTCCTGTACGACCACCGTGGCGAGAGCGAGGACCGCCAGTGCGACAGCTGCTGCGAAGGCGAGATAGACGAGGGCCACTGCCGGCCCACGTGGGATCCAGACCCGCCCGAGCCCGCGAACGAGCGGATTGAGGAGCAAGGCGATGAGCAGCGCCACGAGGAACAGGAAGAGCACGTGACGCACCGCTCCCGCAACCGTCCACAGCAGCAACAGCAGCAGGGGCAGCGCCACCAGCTGCACCCAGCGTGGGATCTCGATCCGCACGGAGGCGGGCCGCGGCATGCGAGCGATGGTACGGGGGCCGTCGTACGGACTCAGGGCGCGCTGGCGCTCAACTGGTTGGAAGATCCCCGGTACTTCGATAAGGTGCCGCGCGACATGCCGTCCTCGCGCCCCAAGGGGAGGCGGCGGGTCGAACGCAAGCAGGCGCGCGCTGCGCGCCGTGCGCGCCGCTTGGCCCTCATCGTCCTCCTCGCCGCGGTTTTTCTCGTGGCCCTCGGCCTGACCGCGTTCGGCGGCGGGACGGTGCGGACGGCGGCGATCATCCCCCAGCGAAGCCTGGCCACCGCGGCGCAGACGCGGCCGACCCCGGAGATCGTCGCGCAGCGCGGATCGCTGAACCTGCAGATGCCGATCTCGAAGTCGCGCCTGACCGCGATCGGGTACCACACGGCGCACGACGGAGCCCTCTCGCTCAAGCCGCTCGGCCGCCAGGGGAACGAGGGAGTCGTGCAGCGGGTGATCCATGGGATCTTCGGAGGCGGCGGCGGGTCGCCGAAGTGGTACGACCTGAGCAACGGCGGAAAGTCCGCGATCGACGTCGGAGCGCCGGTCGGCAGCGACGTCTACTCACCGGTCGACGGGAGCGTCGTCGCGATCCGGCCGTTCATCGTCGAGGGCAAGACGTACGGGTCCGAGATCGACATCCAGCCGCAGACCGCTCCGTCGCTCGTCGTGGTGGTGACGCAGCTCGTCTCCGACCCGGCGCTCACCGTGGGCACGTCCGTCGTCAGCGGCGCAACGAAGCTCGGCCGCGTCGCCGACCTCGCTGCGATCGAGCGGCAGGCGCTCGCGCGCTACACGAACGACGCAGGGAACCACGTGACCGTCGAGGTCCGCACCGCGCCGGTGCTCACGACCGGCTAGAGAGCAGCGCACGCTTGAAGATCCTCTTCCTCGCGGACGTCTTCGGCGTCCCGGGGCGCCGCGCCGTAGAGGAGCACCTGCCGGCGCTGCGCGAGCGCTACGAGGCCGACCTCGCGATCGTCAACGGGGAGAACGCGGCGGACGGCGCCGGCATCACGGGCAAGCTCGCCGACAAGCTGCTCGCGGCCGGAGCGGACGTGGTCACCCTCGGCAACCACACCTATCGCCGCGGCGGAATCGCCTCCTATCTCGCGACGAGCGAACGCGTGATCCGGCCCGCGAACTCCGGCTCCGAGGCGCCCGGCCGCGGACTCGCGGTGGTCGAGGCACGCAACGGAGTCGCCGTCGCCGTGATCAACCTGCTCGGGCAACTCTTCCTCCCGACGCCGGTCTCACCCTGGGAGATGGTCGACGCGCTCGTCGACGAGGCACGCGCGGCCGCGCCGGTCGTCGTCGTCGACTTTCACGCCGAGGCGACGAGCGAGAAGGTTGCGCTCGCGACCTGGCTCGACGGCCGCGTGACCGCCGTGATCGGCACCCACACGCACATTCAGACGAACGACGCGCGCATCCTCCCCGGCCGCACGGCGGCGATCAGCGACGCCGGGATGACCGGCCCTCACGACTCGGTGATCGGTGTGAAGTCGGAGCTCGCGATCGCCCGGATGCGGACGCGCTTACCCGTCCGGTTCGAGCCGGCGGAAGGCGACGTGCGGCTGGAGGGCGTCCTCCTCACGTGCACCGGCGAGGGGCGCGCCGAGGCGCTCGAGCTCGTCCGCGTCCCTGCCTGAGACGGTCACGAGCTTGCGCAACGGCAAGGCCGGCGCAAGGAGGGCGAGCGCGGCGAAGGGGAAGAACCACGGGATGTACGTGTAGAGCCAGTACGTCATGACGAGCTCGAAGCCGGCGAGCAGCGCGGCCGTGAACGCAGCGAGCTGCAGCGGCGACTTGAGGCGCGGGAAGAAGGCGACCGCGACGGCCCCGGCGATGAGCAGCCCCTGAAGAACGCGCTGCAAGAAATGGAGGTCCGGCAGCCCGCGTGCGTGGTACTGCCTCCAGTCCCAGAGCGACCACGGTGCGGAACGCCCGATCTGGAAGCTGAACGTCCTCGTGAAGAAGACATGCGCCTCGTGCAGCGGGTGGGGTTCGAGCAAGAGGATCGAGAACGCCGCGAGCGTGGCGGCAGCGAAGCCGAGCGCGAAACGCCAACTCGGCCGGCGGCCCGGATACGTGAGCCACAGCGGCGCGACGACGAGAGAGGCGAACTTCGTCAGGCCCGACAGCGCCGCCATCGCACCGCGAGCGGCAGGTGCCGAGACGAGCCAGAAGCCCCAGACGAGGAAGCACGGCATGAGCGCGTCGTTCGTGTTCGAGTTCGAGACGTATTGCGTGAACGGATACGCCGCCCACGCGAAGCCGAGCACGGCCGCGAGCCTCGGGCCTCCGAAGCGAAGCCCGACCAGCCAGAGGCCGAGCAGCGTGAGCAGGTCGAAGGCGATCGCGGTGAAGTGCACCGCCGGCAGGTCGTCCCATTTCCCGCTCCACCCGAGCGCGAGGTAGCCGGGGATGTACGACTCGTACGCGACCGGCCCGTACGTGTCTCCCTCGGGGTTTGCACCCTCGCAGCGGCCGTTCGTCTGGATCCAGTTGCGAATCTCGCCTGACGCGTCCGCAGGCCCGCACGCCCTGAGCGCCTTGCCGTTCGGGGCCGTCTTCTCGACCGGGAAGTTCCCCCACGGCGCCTGCCCCGAGACGATCCGTTCGGCGCCGATCACGCCGGAGTAGCCCACGTCGATGACGTTCGATTTCTCGACGTTGAGCCCGATGCGGAAGCCGGCGAGGAACACGGTGGCCGCGAGCAGCACCCAGACCGGCCAGCGCGGCGCGCCCGGGGTGCCGCGATTGCGGACACCTATCCAGGTCCCGCGCAGCACGACCCAGATGAGCAGCGGATAGAAGAGCGGTACGGCCGTAAAGACGTCACCATGGTTGAAGAACCACAGCGACGCCGTGGGCGAGAGCAGGAAGAGCAGGTCGAGGCTGCGGAGCGAGAAGAGCCGGCGGAAGTCCACGAGCCCGACGAAGAAGACGAGACAGAAGGCGCCCCAGACCCAGGGGTTGTTGATCGCCGTGCCGCCGAAGGCGCCGGGCGAGCCGCGCGCCATTCCCCAGGCCACCTGCGGCCCCGTCCACGCCTCGGTCACGTCGCCGGTCGCGTCCACCACCGTGCCTTCGGCGATCTCGCCGGCCGAGATGTTCTTCCCGCTCCACCAGACCTTGATGCTCCACTGGCCGGACTTCGCGCTGTACGTCGCCTCATCGCTGAACCCCGAGCGCGGGTAGCGCGCCAGCCACGCCGCAACCTTCGGATCGCGCTCGAACGTCTGAATCGCCTGCTGCTGCGAGAGGGACGCCGAGGACCGGCGCGGGATGAACGGCGTTTGGACGAGGCGCCCTTTCCCGTCGAAGACAGGAGCGGTGATCGTCGTCGGGTTCGTGCGCGTCGAGCCGACCGCAGGCGAGGCGAGTGCTGCGGCGGCGAGCGCGGCGAGGGTGACGGCGAGGAGACCCCTCACCCGAGAAAGGCTACTCAGCCCTCGCCCTGCGAAACGACCAGAGCTTGTTGCCAACGAAATTCAGCGGGGTCACGAGCACGATCGCAGCGGCCTGCGCCGGGAGCTTGCCGAGGTTGCCGTACGCGATCAGCAGGTGGAGCACGACGAGGTTGGCCCCGAGGGCGGCAAGCGAGACGAGGAAGAAGCGCATCCCCTGGATCCCGACGTGACCACGGTGCTCGCGGAACGTCCAGAGCCGGTTCCAGGTGTAGTTGCTCGTGACGGCGACGAGGAACGAGCACGTCGCGGCGACGAGGTAGTGGACATCCTCGTGCAGGAGGGCGTCGTAGACGGCGAGGTTGATGAGGTAGCCGACCGCGCCGACCGCACAGAACTTGCCGAGCTCCTGCCAGTTGCGAACCGAGCGGAGCGCGGAGCGTAGCGACGCCCACGCTCGCCGGCGCTGCGTCGAGAGCGGGGCGGCCGGGCGTTCCACGGTCGCCAGCGAGGGTAGCGCCTCCGGCACCTCAGGCTGCTGAGACATATTCGGTTCGCATGCCGGCGGGCTCGACCTCGTGCATGCCGCCGTCCCGCTCCACCATGAGCGCGGAGACGGTTCCGTCGGGCGCGATCAGGAGATCGCGCAGTACCCCGAGGTCTTGCTGCGCGTTCGCGACGGTCCCGCCGAGGAGTGCCCGCAGTGAGCGCGAGCGACCCCGGTAGAAGTCCACGTCGTCGAGTAGCAGGAGGGCCGACGGCACCGCGATCTCGTCCTCCCGCGGGTCGGCCGTGGCGTAGACGAGGAAGCGCTGGCTCTCGTCACCGCAGAGCACGACGAAGCCGATCACCCGCCACGCGGCGGCGTCGAGCAGCACGTCCACCGGGCGTCCGAGGCGGATCTCCTGGTGACGCACAGGAAGCAACAACAGCTCGATGGCGGACCTCGGCCCCATGCGCCGCATGCTTCCTAACCGATCGGCTGCCGCGGAAACTCGGCTAGCCCGCGACGAGGGGGACGAAGCGACATGGCACCGTGCGAACGACGGCCGGTCCTTCCGGGGTTCGCACGACGACCTCGAGCCACTGCCCTCCCGGGCCGCCGACGGGGACGACGAGCCGGCCGCGCGGCTCGAGCTCGTCGTAGAGCGCGGGCGGTGCCTCGAGGGCTGCGGCTGCGACGGCGATCGCACCGAACGGCGCGTGTTCCGGGACGCCACGAGTCCCGTCGCCGACGTGGACCTGTACGCGTCGCTCGTAGCCGGCCGCAACGAGATTCGCGCGCGCTGTCTCTGCGAGTTCCGGGATCCGCTCGATCGTGTGGACCTCGCCGGCGAGCTCGGCGAGCACGGCGGCCTGGTAGCCCGAGCCGGTGCCGACGTCGAGCACGCGTTCGTCCCCGCGAAGCGCGAGCTGCGCGCAGATGAGGGCGACCATGTAGGGCTGCGAGATCGTCTGCCCGCTGCCGATCGAAAGCGCGGCGTCGGCATACGCTTCCTCCCGCACGTCCGGAGGGGCAAAGAGCTCGCGCGGCACACGTTCCATTGCAGCGAGCACCCGCTCGTCGTCGATCCCGCGCCTGCGGAGCTGCCACTCGACCATCCGCGCGCGTTCGTCAGCCCACACTCGCGAGCGCCTCCATCGACGCGGGCACCGCGACGCCGAAGTGCTCGAGCACAGCGGGTGCGACGTCGGTGATGCGCCGCGGCTCGGCTCTGAGGCCGACGGTGACGAGCGGCACGAGAGAGTCGCCCGCCACGAGCGAGCCGTGACTCCCGCCGCCGGCGTGGTGCCGGCCGCCGAGGTCTGCGAGCTCCCAGCCCTCCGCGGCGGAGACGAGCAGCTCGCCCGCATTTGGGTTCGCGAGAGCGGAGCGCGCCCGCCAGGCGGCATCGGGAAGGTCGAGCTTCTCGGCCGGTGCATCCGCACCATCCCGGCGAGCGACCGCCTCGTCTCCCTCGCGGCGGAGGGTGACCTCGACTGCCGGGAAGCCGTCGAGCCGACGTGCCAGATCCGCCGCATCCGGGCGTGCTCCCGGCAGGAGGTAGACCTGAGCCGCGCGATTCGAAGCCGCGACGACGACCTCGCCGGCGACGTCCTCGAACCGCTCTTCCAGCCTCGCGACCCGCTCGACCGGCGTCTGGCCATGATCCGAGAGGAGCACGACGGCATAGCGCTGGAGGAACTCGTCGGGCCCGCCCGCTGCCTCGAAGAGCGCACCGATCGCCGCGTCGCACTGCTCGAGCGCGCGCTCGGCCGCCTCGCCGTCCGGGCCGGAAGCGTGAGACGCGAAGTCGTACGTGGAGAGGTAATACGCGAGGAAGTCGAAGCCGTCGCGGGTGACGAGCCACCGTCCGACGGCGGCGGCGTACGCGTCGACCGAGCCCCCGCGGCGGCTGCGCACCGCGAACGGCGCGCCCGTCCGGTCCGATTCGAAGAGCCCGTAGAAGAAGAAGCGGCGCGGCCCGTAGGCGGCTCGGTTCAGGCCCGGAAGCGTCGGCAGATAGCGATGGCGGCCGCGGTAGCACGTGATGTTCACGGCCGCCGCGACGAAGCCGGCGTCCTCGAGTGCCTCGTAGACGGTTACGGCGTCGCGGGAGAGATGCCGCGAGTTCATGTTGAAGATCGGGTCGAGCAGCGACTGCGAGAGCCCGGCCGCGCGGAGGGCCGCGAACGACGACCCGTACTCCACGATGCGCCGCTCCCGCCGGTCCCACCAGACGAGCGACGGGATGTGGTGGACGCCCGGGCCGGCGCCGGTCGCGATCGAGGTGAGGCAGACCGGAGTGAGCGACGGGAAGACCGAGGTCGCTCGGCGGTAGTCACCGTGCTCCGCGAGGAACGACAGCGCCGGGGCGCCGTTCTCGACCGCGCGCTCGAGTGCAGCCGGAGTCATCCCGTCGATGACGATCAGGACGAGCTTGCGTGGCATGCCGCGGGGTTACTCGTCTCGCGCGAGCGTTCGCAAACCCGCGTACCGCTCAGGTCGTGCCCGTCGGAGCCGTGCCCCGAGAGCCGGCAGCGCCAGTGCCTCGAGGTAACCGACGACTGGGATCCATGCGGCGGCCGCGAGCACGAGAGCCGCGCCTCCGACCAGCGTCGCGGTCCCGCCGCGTGTCCCTCCTCGCCTGAGCGCGCCGGACACGACCTGGGACGCACCGAGACTGCCGAGGAGCCCGCCGACGATCCCGCCGAGCCGGTCGATCCACCCACCCGTCTGCCACGAGGCGATGGCGAAGCCGAGCCCGGCGCCCACGCCGGCGGCGGCGATCGCCGCGACGATCAGCGCTGCCCGTTTGTTGCCGCTGAAGCTCGCGAACAACACGCCGGCCGCTGCGCCGCACCCGACCGAGACGCCGATCCAGTACCACGATCCCACGGCAGAACCGTAACCGCGCGCGCCTCCTGTCCGTTGTTCGCGCGAGACCAGGTCCAGGAGGATTCGCATTGATCCCAGACGAACGCCCGTTGCTCGTGTTTTTTACGTCCCGCCGCTCGGGACCGGCTCGCCGCATGGAGAGCCTCCTCGCGCACATCGCGCGTAAGGAACGCGACCGTCTACGTGTGAGCAAGGTCGACGTCGACGACCGGCCCGACCTCGCCGAGCGCTTCCGCGTGCAGCAGGTGCCGTCGCTCGCCCTCGTGATCGACAGCCGTGTAGTTTCCCGGCTCGACGGCCGCGCGACAGCGCCGCGGATCGAGTCGATGCTCGAGCCGCATCTCGGCGAGGTCGACGTCGCTGCTGCCTAGACGGGCTGCTCGAGTCTCGCGATCACTGCGAGCCCGAAGTCGGCGGCCCGTTTGCCGTCGATGACGCGGTGGTCGAACGTGACGGAGATGTTCCCCATCCGGCGGGCGACGACCTCGCCGTCGCGGACGACCGGTCGTTCCTCGATGCGGTGCACGCCGAGGATCGCTACCTCCGGGTGGTTGACGAGCGGCGTCACGAACAGACCCGCGGCCTTGCCCGCGCTCGTTACCGTGAACGTGCCGCCGCGCAGCTCTTCGGGCTTGAGGTTCGCGGCATGCGCGGCCTCGGCGAGGCGCCGCACTTCAGCGTCGAGCTCGTCGAGCGAGAGCTTGTCGGCCGCGTGCACGACGGGCACGACGAGCCCCTGCTCGGTCTGCACGGCAATCCCGATGTCGTAGCGGTCGAGCAGCACGAGCTCCCCGGCGTCGACGCGGGCGTTGAGCTCGGGGTACTCGCGCAGCGACTCGGTAACGGCGTGGAGGACGAGCGGCACGAGCCGCTTCAGATCCACGTCCGAGAAGTCGCATTCCTCGACCCAGGTCACCGCGGGTATCTCCCGGTGCGCGCGCGTGAGGTGCTCGAACATCTGGCGGCGGACTCCGCGCAGCGGGACGCGCTCGCCCTCAGAGGCGGTCGCCGCGCCGTCTCCGCCCGCAGTGCGAACGTCTTCCTCCGTGACCCGCCCCTGCGGCCCTGTGCCGGTGACCGTGGCGAGGTCGACGCCGAGCTCGGCTGCGACCTTGCGCACGAGCGGGGTCGCGCGCACCTTCTCGCCGGCAGGCGGCGCGGGGGCTTGCCGCGCCGGAGCGGGCGACGTGGTCGCGTTGCCGTCACCGCCGATCACCACGAGCACCGTCCCGACCGGCACAACCTCGCCTTCGGCCACGAGGATCCGCGAGACCTTCCCGCCCGCGGGGGACGGGATCTCGACCGTCGTCTTGTCGGTCGCGATCTCGACGAGCGGCTCGTCCTCGGCGACATCCTGCCCCTCCTCGACGAGCCAGCGCGCGACCTCGCCTTCGGTCAGGCCCTCGCCCAGGTCGGGCAGCTTGAACTCGTAGGCCATGGGCGGATTCCTAGCGGATCGCGTCGTCTCGGAGCAGAGCGTGCACTCCCTTGACGCCGTTGACGATCTGCGTGATGCGGAGGTCCACTAGGAGGCTGGCACGCGCGAGTGCGTCGCGGCGTCGCGACCTGCGACACCTCGCCGTCGCCCTGGCGCGCGTGGCCATCGCCGGCCGAGAGCAACGCGCCGTCGACCGGGATGGGCAGGTAGAGGATCGTGCCCTTTCCCACGCGGAGCTCGTCGAAGGTGACCGCGAGGGTCCCGCCGGTGCGCGCACCGCGAACGGCAATCGCCCGACGAGCGCATGACCCGCGTCGAGCGGCTCGAAGCGCGGCGACGGCGGCTCATCTGCGAGCTCGAGGTGCCAACCGGCGTCGAGCGTCGAGAAGCCGATGGAGTCCCCCGAATCGACTGTGAGCACCGGCTCGAGGTCACGCGAGAAGTGTCCGTGCAGCGTCCGGCGCTCTAGCGGCAGCTCATGGATCACGACCGAGGATCCTGCACCCAGGCGTCGGCCGGCGCGAGCAGGACGCGCAACCCGATCCGGTGGCCCTCCTCGTCCCGGAACTCCCAGAGTGAGACGGCTTGCTCGTCGCCACGGAGCGCCGGTGCGACCTCGGCCGGCACGTAACCAGCCTGAAGACGCTGCGCGACGTCGTAGACGGCGACCGCGTTCGGGTCGTGCTCGTTCTCCGGCTCGCGGACGAGCGCGAGGCGTCGCCCCGGCGCAAAGCCGTCGTCCTGCAAGGCGTCGGCGCGGTACGACGCTCCCGCGAGCTTGACGACCCGCACGCGCGGGTCGTCCCACTTCATCGCGTCTCCGGTCGCGGCGTCGCGCAGCCAGTAGCCCGACTCGCCGCGCTCGAGCCAGATCCGGAGACGATCAGAAATTGAGGAGCTTCCGCGCGGCGGCGGCTACGCGCTCAACCGACGGCATATAGCGATCCTCGATCTTCCAGTACGGATAGGGCACGTCGAACCCGGTCACGCGGATCACCGGGCCGTGGAGGTCGAGGATCGCCTTCTCCGCAAGGATCGCGGCGATCTCCGCGCCGAAGCCCGCCGTGCGCGGCGCCTCCTGCACCACGACCACGCGTCCCGTCTTGGCCGCCGACGCAAGCAATGCGTCCTCATCGAGCGGCCTGAGCGAGCGCAGGTCGAGCACCTCGACCGACGCCTCGCCTTCGAGCTCGTCGGCGGCGTGCTCGCACACGGGCACCATCGCACCGTAGGCGACGAGCGTGACGTCCGTGCCCTCCCGTGCGAGCCGCGCCTGGCCGAGCGGCACGACGTGCTCGCCCTCCGGCACCTCCTGCTTCTCGCCGCGATAGATGAGCTTCGGCTCGAGCACGACGACTGGATCGGGGTCGCGGATCGCAGCAGCGAGGAGCCCCTTCGCGTCGGCCGCCGTCGACGGGATCGCGACCTTCACGCCGGGCGTGTGGACGTAGTACGCCTCGGGCGAGTCGTCGTGGAGCTCGGGCGCCCGCACGCCGCCGCCGTACGGCATGCGCACGACGAGCGGGAACTCCATCTGGCCGCCGGTGCGCCAGCGGTAGCGGCCGACGTGGGTGATCAGCTGGTCGAGGCAGGGATACGAGAAGGCGTCGTACTGCATCTCGCAGACCGGACGCCAGCCCGCCATGCAGAGCCCGACCGCGCTGCCGAGGATCCCCGCTTCGGCGAGCGGCATGTCGACGCAACGGTTTTCGCCGAACCGCTCGCGCAATCCCGCGGTCGCACGAAAGACACCGCCCGCGCGACCAACGTCCTCCCCAATGACCATGACGGTGTCGTCGCGCTCGAGCTCGATGTGCAGTGCGTCGTTCACGGCCTCGACGAGGAAGAGCTCAGCCATCCCAGCCCTCGCGCAGGTTCGGCGGCGGGAGGACGTAGGCGTTGTCGAAGACGAGCTCGGGATCCGGCTCGGGCTCCGCCTCGGCCTCGGCGATTCCTTGCCGCATCGTCTCGAGCGCCTCGTTCTTGATCTCCTCGGCGGTGGCGTCGTCGAGCACGCCGAGCCGCCGGAGATACGCGTTATAGCGCCCGACGCACTCGTTGCGCTTCTCCTCCTCGACGCGGTCGAGATCGATATAGGCGCGCGGGTCGTCGGCCGTCGCGTGCGGAGCGGCCCGGTACGTGACGGCCTCGATGAGCGTCGGCCCACCACCTGCACGCGCCCGCTCGACTGCCTCGCGCGTGGCCTCGTAGACCGCGAGCACGTCGCCCCCGTCGACGCGCACGCCCGGCATCCCGTAGCCGACCGCCTTAGCCGCCAGCGACTCGGCACGCGTCTGCGCCTCGAGCGGCGTCGAGATCGCCCACTGGTTGTTGTTGCAGAAGAGGATCAGCGGCGCCTGCATCACCGCCGCGAGGTTCGCTCCCTCGTGAAATGCGCCCTCGCTCGTCGCGCCATCGCCGAAGTACGCGATCGCGACGGTCGAAGAGCCCTTAAGCTTCTCGCCCCACGCGAGACCCGCGGCGTGCGGGACCTGCGTCCCGATCGGCACGCAGATCGAGGCGACACGGTACTGCGCCGGGTTCCACCAGCCGGCCGGATGCCCGCGCCACCAGTGGAGGACAGTGCTCGCCGGGATACCGCGCAAGAGGCCGATCGCCGACTCGCGGTAGCTCGGGAAGATCCAGTCCTCGGCGGCGAGCGCGTGCACCGAGCCTGCCTGCATTGCCTCGTGGTTCCAGAAGATCGCGTACGTCCCGATCCGGCCCTGGCGGTGGTAGACAACCGAGCGCTCGTCGTAGGTGCGGAGGAGGATGAGCGAGCGGTAGATCGCGAGGAGCTCGTCCGCGCCCAGGCCCTCGACCTCCCGGCCCTCGTCGAGGACGCGACGCAGGTCGTGTTCTTCCGGCGCCACCTTCGCCACGGCCGCGAAGCCTAGTCGGAGGAAGAGCGGCGTAGGATCGGCTCGTGGAGCGCAAGCAGCCGGACCTCGTCCTGATCGTCGCCCGTTCGTTCGCGACGAAGCTGGCTACGCCGACCTTGATCATCGATGGCCACGGCAACCTCGTGTTCTTCAACGATGCCGCGGCTGAGGTGCTGGGGCGCTCCTACGTCGACATCGGGGCACTCCAGGCGTCTCACTGGCAAGAGCTCTTTCAGCCGCGCACGTTGGACGAGGAGCCGATGACCGCCGAGCAGACGCCGGGCGGCGTCGCGCTGCTCGAGCGGCGACCCGTCCACGACTCGTTCACGATGCGCGGCCTGGACGGCCTTGAGCGTGAGATCACCGTCACGGCGTTCCCCCTCTTCTCGCACCCTGACGAGGTGGTCGGTGTGATGTCGATCTTCTGGGAGCCCTCGGGAGCATCGTGATCGTCCGCCTCTGGGGGGCGCGGGGTTCGCTCTCCGCGCCGGGATCCGCGACGGTCGGCTACGGCGGCAACACGTCTTGCGTAGAGCTGGAGCTCGCCGACGGCACGAGTCTGATCCTCGACGCAGGCTCCGGGATTCGCGAGCTTGGGCAGCGGCTCCTCGAACGCGACCCGGGCGTGCTCTACATCTGTTTGACCCACCTCCATCTCGACCATGTGGAGGGGCTCGGCTTCTTCGGTCCATTGTGGAGGGCCGGCTGGAAGCTTCGGTTCTGGGGCCCACCCTCCGCGACCGCGACACTGAGGGCACGGGTCTCGCGCTACTTGTCGCCACCGCTCTTTCCCATCGGGCTCTCGGAAGCTCCGTCCCAAGCCTCCTTCGAAGACGTGCCCCGCGAGCCGTGGCGCGTCGGGAGCGCGATGATCGAGGCCCAGACGGTCGAGCATCGAGGTCCCACGGTCGGCTACCGGATAGAGGAGGAGGGGCATGTGCTTGCGTATGTGCCCGACCACGAGCCCTTCCTCACGGCGGCCCTCGACGACCACCCGAGGTGGATCTCGGGCTGGGCCCTGGCGGCGGGAGCCGACCTACTCCTCCACGACTCGCAGTACACCGAGGAGGAGTACGCCCACCGAGTCGGCTGGGGGCATTCGAGCGTCGCCCACGCCGCGGCCTTCGCTCGCGCGGCCGGCGTCCGCCGCTTCGCGATGTTCCATCACGATCCCATGCGTTCCGACCGCGAGCTCGAGGCGCTGTACGACGACGTGGCAGAGTCCGTTCGGGACGAGCAGGAGCCGCCCCTCATCGCGCGCGAAGGCCTGGAGATCAACCTTGGCGCGACGCCCTGATCGGCGCACAATCCAGGGGATGACGACCATCGACGGCGAACTGTCGGACAGCGCAGCAGAACTCGTCTCCTTCGTCCCTCGGCTGACGATCGAGTGGCTCCGATCGAGTCCCGATCTCCGCTGGCTCGAGGTCGACGGGACACTCGCGTTCGTCGACATCTCGGGTTTCACCGCGATGTCGGAGCAGCTCTCGAGCCGCGGGCGGGCCGGTGCCGAGGAGGTCACGGACGTGATGAACGCCACCTTCTCGGCACTTCTCGAGCAGGCCTACGCGCTCGGCGGCGGCTTGCTCAAGTTCGGCGGCGACGCCCTGCTGCTCCTGTACGAGGGCGAGGATCACGCCGCACGCGCCGCGAAGGCGGCCTTCGAGATGCGCGCGACGCTGCGGGCGATCGGGCGCCCTCGCACGTCGGCGGGAACGGTGCAGCTGAGGATGCACGCCGGGCTCCACACCGGCCGCTTCCAGTTCTTCCTCGTCGGCGAATCCCACCGGGAGCTGCTCGTCACCGGGCCCGCCGCGAGCCGGACGGTCGAGATGGAGGCGGCCTCCGAAGCGGGGGAGATCCTCGTCAGCCCAGAGACCGCAGCCGAGCTAGAGCCTTCGACGCTTGGCGAGGAGAAGGGGCCTGGACGGCTCCTGCGGGCTGAGCCGGAGGCGACGGGCTCGCTTGAGCTCTTGCCCGACCTCGACGGAGTCCCGATCGAGCTTGCGGTGCCCAGGCCTCTGCGCGCTCAGCTGCTCGAGGTCGGGCCGTTCGAGGGAGAGCATCGCCACGCGGCGATCGCGTTCGTCCGTTACTCGGGAGTCGACGAGATCATCGCGACCGAGGGACCGGTTGCCGCCGCCGAGGCGATCGCGGTCCTCGCGCAGACGATCCAGCAGGCCGCGGACGATCACGACGTAACCTTCCTCGAGAGCGACGTCGATCGCGACGGCGGCCGAATCATCCTGGTCGCCGGCGCGCCGCAGACCTTCGGCGACGACGAGGAGCGGCTTCTGCGCACGGTCCGGACGATCGTCGATGCCGGCCTTCCGCTTCCGGTGCATGTCGGCGTCAGCGAAGGCCGTGTCTTCACTGGCCAAGTCGGCGCGCCGTTCCGGCGCACCTACACCATCCTCGGCGACACTGCCGCCCTCGCAGCGCGGCTGATGGCGAAAGCGGGGGAGGACGAGATCTGGGTCGCGGCCTCGGCGTACGAGCGCGGCGGGGGCCGCTTCGCGGCGGAGGAGCTCGAACCGCTCCAGCTCAAGGGCAAGTCGGAGCCGCAGCGCGCCTTCGTTCTCGGCGAGCTTGCGGGAGAGGCCGACTCCCCGCCGGGCGGAGCGGCCAAGCTGCCGTTCGTCGACCGCGAGCGGGAGCGCGCCGTGCTCGGCGCCGCTGTCGCGCCGGTGCGAATGGGATTCGGAACGATGGTCGAGCTGATCGGCGAGCCCGGCATCGGGAAGTCCCGCCTCGCCGACGAACTGCGGGACAACTGCGGCGACATGGAGCAGATCACGCTCCGGTGCGAGCAGTATGAGTCGTCGACGGCATATCACCCGTTCCGCCCGTTCCTCCGTTCGGTTCTCGATGTCGAGCTCAGCGGCAGCGGCGAGCACAACCGCACCGCTCTTTCGGAGCGGCTGGCGATGATCGACGGCGAGCTCGTTCCGTGGGCGCCGCTACTGGGCGCACCACTCGACGTCGAAGTCGAGACGACCCCCGAGGTGGACGACCTCGACCCCTCGTTCCGACGCGCCCGCCTGCACGGCGTGGTCGGGTCGTTGCTCGGGAAGGTCCTCGACTCGCCGACCCTGCTCGTCTTGGAGGACGTGCACTGGATGGACGACGCGTCCTCTGACCTGCTGCGCCATATCGGAACGCAGCTCCCGACGAAGCCGTGGCTGACGTGCACGACGCGGCGACCGGAAGGGGACGGATTCCTCGCGGCGGAAGGAACACCGCCGCTGCCGGCCCTGACGCTCCGGCTCGAGCCTCTCCCCGAGGAGGATGCGAAAACGCTGATCCGCGCTGCTGCGGGAGACCGCAGCCTGAGCGACGAGGACTTCGCGGCGATCTTCGACCGTGGCGCCGGGAACCCGCTGTTTCTGCAGGAGCTCGCGGCGCCCGAGGGCGAGGGCGTGGAGCAGATGCCGGACACGGTGGAGTCGCTCGTCGCCACGCGTATCGACCGCCTTGCGCCCGGCGACCGGGCTCTGCTGCGCTGGGCATCGGTACTCGGTACGTCGTTCTCCGGCGCACTGATCGCCGACGTGCTCGAGGGTGACCCGACCTCCGCCTCCGGCTCGGAGGCGTGGGACCGGCTCGGCGAGTTCGTGGGGCGCGACCCGGACGTTCCGGGCGCGTTCCGCTTCCGGCACGCGCTCATCCGCGACAGCGCGTACGAAGGACTTTCGTTCAAGCGCCGCCGGGAGCTGCATGCCCGCGTCGCAGAAGTGCTCGCGCAACGCGAGCCCGACGCCGTCGAGCTCCTGTCGCTCCACTTCCACCTGGCTGAACGCCCTGCCGAGGCGTGGACGCACTCGCGAGCGGCGGCGCGCCGAGCTCACTCGAAGTGGGCCAATCTCGAGGCGGCCCAGTTCTACCAGCGCGCGCTCGGTTGGGCGGACGCCGTTCCCGATCTCACGCACGAAACGATTGCCGAGGTCTGGGCGGCGCTTGCGGAGTGCCAGTTCCTCACCGGGCATTACGACCGCAGCGCGGCTTCGTACGAACGAGCGCGCGAGCTGGTGGAGGAGGGGTCGCCGACCTCCATCAGGCTGCTCGCGAAAGAGGGCTTGATCCGCGAGGAGATGGGCGAGTACGAGGAGGCGATCCGCCGGCATCGGGACGGCCTCGCCGCCGTCGAGCGGCTGCCCAAGGGCCGTGAGCGCGACTCGCTTCACCTCGAGCTGAGCATGTATGTCGCTCACGCCCTCTACCGCGAGGGCGAGATCGAGGAGTGCCTACGCCGCTGTGACGACGTAATGAGGCTCGCGCTCGAGGTCGACGACCGCGAGCAGCTCGGCAACGCGTACCTCCTGCTGCACGTCGTCCACATGCAGATCGGCTCGCCCGATCGCGTCTCCTTCCGCGGGATCGCACTCCCCATCTTCGAGGAGCTCGGCAACCTCAAGCGCCAGGCGACGGTCCTGAACAACCTCGGCATCGACTACTACTACGAAGGCGACTGGACGAGGGCGCTCGACATCTACGAGCGGAGCCGGGCGCTCTTCGAGCGGCTCGGTGACGTCACCAATGTCGCGATGGCGAACAACAACATCGCCGAGATCCTCTCCGACCAGGGGCACGTGGTCGAGGCGGTCCGCCTGTTCGAGGAGGTCCTCGAAACCTCCGACCGGGCCGGCCGGCGGTCGCTCGCGTTGCTGGCGCGCCTCAATCTCGGCCGAGCCGCGGCTCGAGAAGGCCGCTTCGACGAAGCCGACGACTTGTTCGCGGAGGCCGCCGAGGGGTTCCGGCAGATGCACGCGGGGGGCTTCGAGCAAGAGGCCCGGGCGCGATTCGCCGAGGCCTCTGTTCTGGCCGGAGATTCCGAGCGCGCGCTGCGTGAAGCCGACAACTCGGACGCCGCCGGCGAGGAGGCGCCCCCGCAACTGAAAGCGCTGCTCCACCGGGTACGCGGCTACGCCCACCTGCAATCGGGACGCCCCGAGCAGGCGGCTAGAGAGTTCGAGCTAGGGCTCGAGGCCGCGCGGAGTGTCGACGCGCTCTACGAGATCGCCCTCTTGCTGACTGGGCGGTCTGCGCTGCCCGGCCGAAACGAGGACGCCGCCGAGGCTGCATCGCTGCTCGAGGCCCTCGAGGTCGTCCGGGTGCCCGCCGTGCCGCTGGATTGAGGGCGTGCGGGCGACGTCGGCCGCCCGCACGCGGTTGTTCTAGGGGCTGAACCCGCCGCTGTGCGGGTCGCCCGGATTGAGGTAGAGCGTGATCTGGAGCGCGCCGCCCTGGATGTTCTGCGCGTCCGCGCAGGGAGCCGCAGGCGTGTTAGCGCACGGCGGGATTGCGGTTCGGCTCCAGATCGTATTGCCGTTCTGGTCGACCCCCACGTCCTTGCACGTGACGACGTTCGACGCAGGGCCCTTCGGCGCCAGCGACTTCGCGTACGTGATGACGATCGTGTACGGCTGGGTGTACTGGTAGGGATCGATGTAGATGCTGTCCCCGATCGGCGAGCCAACGGTGCACACGTCGCTGTTCTTGAACGGCTTGTAGCCGAGTCCGAGGCTCGCGTGGCCGTTGTTGTCGCCCGGCACAGTCGAGGTGGCCGTGATCGGCTTGTTCTTGTCGGTCCACACGCAGACCGTCCCAGCCTTTGCACAGATCGTCTGCACGACGTCGAAGGTCGTCTTGGGGCTCGTCGAGCCGCTGTTCGCGGTGATCCCGCTCGCCGAGTCGGTGATCGAGAACTGGTCGCCGACCTCTACGGTCACGGGTGTCAAGGTGGCCGAGCCGACGCCGCTCACCCATGTCAACCCCGAAAAGTCCGGGAGCGCAAGGCCGCTCACGAGCCCGAAAGTCCCGCCGGTGTAGTCCGTGTCGACGTTCCCGCAGGTGTCGAGCGCGGTAATGCTGATCGGTGCCGCCTGGTTCACGACGATCTGCGGAACGTGCAGCGGACCGTCAGCGGCGGTGACGACGCTCTCGACGGGCGCGAAGACGTAGCTCCCGAGCGGCGTCATGTCGGAGCCAGCCAGGTTCTGCTGCAGGAAGTTGCCCGGCGCGCCGCTGAAGTCGTTGGACTGCTTGGCCTGAACCTGCCACGTCGCGCTTCCCGCCGTCGCCGTGCATTGCGCAGTCTCATTGAAGGTGACGTCTGCGCTAACCGACGCGCCCGCCCCGAGCGCATGCGCGCTCGAGTCCGAACGGAACTCAAGGATGCCGGCGCTGTCGACGATGGCTGTCCACCCTTGCTGGGTCACGTTCGTCCCGACAGTCCCGGGCGTCAGCGTCACTCCAGACGGCGCCGTGAAGTTCGCCGACCCGACCGTCTGGGATGCGTGCGGATCGTTCGTCAGGATGAACGTGAGACTGCTCGAATTGCCAAACGTCTGGTGAACGTGCGCCGTGTAGGGCTTGTTCGGTGTCGCCTGAGCTGTGGCGGCGGCAATCGCAATAGCGACCGCAACCACGACCAGGACCCCGGCAGCGCCGCCGTACCGGCGGACCCTGCGCATGCCAAATCGTTTCATGATCCTCCTCCCACCGCAGATAACCCCGGAGCTCGAGCACTCCAGATCTCCAGTTAATCACTTTGCAGCGGAAACTCCTAGCCTTTTGTGCCGTTTCCTACACGGTCCTCAGACGAGCACCGAGACCGCGGCGCGCTCGGCGTCGAAGACCGCTCGTTCGATGTCCCCGAGATCTTCGCCGTCCGCATGGAGCGGCAGTGGTGAGTCGCAAACAACCTCGATCTGGTCGAGATCGTGGCCACGAAGAAAGCGCTCACCGCGGACGCGGCCGCTCAGGACGCGGGCGACCGTAGAAGGAACGGAAGCCGGGCCAACCACGACCGGCGCGACAAAGTCGAGCCCTCCCTCGAACGATGCCCGACGTGCGATCGGGAGCGGCATCCGACCGGCGTACGTGTACGGGCTCCCATTCGCCACGAAGATTGCGGCCGCCCGGCCGGCGCCGGCGATCTCGAGCTCCGGCTCCAAGAGCCACCGCTGAGCCGCGAGCACCCGAACGACAGCGCCTGCGAACGCCAGATCGCTGGGACGGCGTCCGTCCACGCGGCCGAGGTCGTCCACCCGCCTAACGACGTCCGCGGGCAGACCGATCCCCGCGCCGAAGGCGAACCGGCGTCCGTTGACGCGGCCGAGCGAGACGCGTCGCGCGCGGCTTGCCGCAAGCGCGTCGGCAACCTGCCGGGCGGCCGCCACCGGGTCCCGCGGCAGCCCGAGCGCGCGCGGCAGCACGCTCGTCCCGCCCCCGGGAAGGAAGCCGATCGGCACGTCCGACTCGAGCCCGTTCAGCGCCTCGTTGAAGCCGCCGTCTCCGGAAAAGACGACGACCGCCTCGGCGCCGCCACGGCCGGCCTCGGTCACGAGTTCCGTGGCGTGACCCGGTCGCTCGGTCAGGAAGACGTCGATCTCCCCGACGCGTTCGAGCTCCGCGCGCACGCGCTCGAGCCGGTGCTCGTTGACACGTGTTGCAAACGGATTGACGACGAGTGCCACCCGCACGTGCCGAGCTTGCCAGCGGAGCGGACCGCCGGGAAGCCCCGACGGTCCGCTCCGTGCGCGTTCTCCTACTTCGGAAGCAGGAAGTCGAACGCCGGCGTGTTGTCGAGCTGAGTCATCCAGCTCTGCGTCGACGGGTCGGGCGACGCGTTCGCGAACGAGAATGCCGTGCCGTCGTAGAAGCGCGAACCGGCCTTCGCGGTCGTCTGCGTCGGCCGTCCGAACGCGTCGTTCGCGCCGAGCGGATGGAGCACGCTCGCCGGGACGACCAGCATGATCGTGCCGGTCCCCTGGTTGACCGAGCCGCTGATCGAGGTATCACCGGGGTAGATCTCGCACTTCCCGCCGGTGCCTCCGCAGGTCCCCGGATCGGTCGTGTAGTCGTCGAACCCGAAGGACCAGCCGCCGGCCGAGCTCCACTTCGCGACCGCGGCGGCGTCTTGCCACCCGTTCGTGAAGCGCCACGCCCAGAGGAGCGAGCCGGTGCCCGCGGCCTGGCTGAGCGCCGCACTCGAGAGATTGGCGACGTTCAGCGTGACCGTGAAGCCGTGGGTCTTGCTGTCCCTCGAGATCGCGGCACTGGTGAAGTCGCCGGCCGCCTGGTTCGCCGGTGAGGGCGTCGTCACCAGCTCCGAGTAGGGCGCGAGCGCGTCCCCGGTCGGGTCGGTAGACGAGGTGCGAACGACCGCACGGTTATTCGGGGCCCTCAGGGTGGTGCCGCCGTTCGACGGCCCCGCGATCTGCGTCACGACCATCGGCGTCGCGACGTAGCCCGCGGAATCGTCCGGCCTCTTGTTCGTCCGGTTGAAGACGACCGAGAGCTTCCCGTTTTTCCGGTTGTAGGTGATCGCGAAGAAGTCTGCGAGTGAGCGGTCGCCGCCGCTGATGTCGCACCCGAGCCCGTTCAGGCAGATCGAGTCGTAGTGGAACGGATGCATCGTGGCCTTCACCTGGCCGACCTTCGGCGCCGCGTCGAAGGCGTCTGTCGTCTGGCTGACGTAGACGTCCCACGCGGCCTTGAACGCGGACGTGTTCGGATCCCCGTCCTGCGGCGTGCCGTAGAAGGCGACCGCAGCGCGCCCCGGCGCACCGCCGGCCGCGACCCACGGGAACACCGTCGTCTGCACGGCGTCGCGATCCATCTGCACCGGCGCCGTGAAGCCCGGCTGGACGGTCGGCTCGCCGTCGGGTGTGGCCTCGACGTCGGTGATCGACTGGTTGCACTTCGTCACGTCGGCGACGTGGAGCGACGCGAGCCACGTGTGGTAGGAGGCCGAGTCCGCCCACGCGACGTAGACGTTGCCGGCGCTGTCGACGTCAGCGGTCGCGAAACCGGCGGTGCCACCCGCGACCGTGTCGCCCTTGGCCACCACGCAGTCGGTCCACGTGTCCCCGCCGTCCTGCGAGATCGCGAGGTTCACCTCCTCGCCCTTCGTCCACGGCATCACGACCGTGTGGAGGGAGGGAATCCAGTGCATCGGGCCCGGGAAGTCGGGATCCGGCGCGGCGATCGACGAGGCTGCCGAATAGGTGAGGCCGCCGTCGGTCGACTTGATCACGACCGTGTTCCGCGGCTCCTGCTGGTTGTAGGAGAGCAGGGTGGTGTGGTCGTCGATGAATGTCATCCACTGCCGGTCGGCGAGAGCGCCGTTCGACGTCACTCCGCCGCTCGTGTTCGCCCCCGCGGGGGTGAGCGTGTGCCCGTTGTCGGGGGAAGTTGCGGTCGAGAAGCCGCTCAGGGCGCCGAGCCCGGCGTACGCGTACTGGTAATTGTCCTGCGCGTTCGGCAGCTCTCCTGTCGCGACGACGCAGTCTCCGCCGCCGCCGACAGTCTGCTGGCCCCGCGGTGGTGTGCCGAGCAGATGGAACTGGTCGCCGCCGTCAGTCGAGACCTGCGCGTAGTCGGCCCCCTGCGAGAAGCCGGTCGGGCCGCACGTGTAGAGCAGCCCCGCCTTGTCCGAGGTGATCAGCGGCTCGGCCTCGTCGCGCTGCGGGTCGGCCGGCACGGCCGCCGAGAACGCGAGGCCCTGCGCGTTGTTCGACGCCACGGTCGTGCTCGTCTGCGTCACCGAGCTTACCGTCAGCGTTCCGGTGTACGGCTGTGGCACGGAGTTGACGAAGCCGCAAGCGAGCACCGTGTAGTTGCCTGGCGCGAGGTTCGTCGCGACAACCGTCTCCGTCGTGTTGGAGGTATCGCTCGAGCCGATCTCCCGCGTGTTGGATTGATCCGCCTCGTCGCCGTTGTCGCTCATGACTGTGAGGATCTCGTCGTTCACGTCCTCCGCGCCGGTCGGGTTCGCCGGCGTCCAGGAGATCTGGAACGAGAACGTCGTCTTGAGTCCTGTGTACCCGGTGCTCGGAACGTGCACGGTGATCCCGTGGCTGTCGTTGGCCACCGTTCCGGTCGCCTGCGAGCAGTCGCTCGTGGGATTCGCGTTGGCGGGGATCGTCCCCGTCCACTGGACCGACGTGCTCGAACCGGCCGCCGGAACCGTCACGTCCTGGCTAGCCGGCTCGGAGCTCGAGCCCACGGTCGCGAAGGCGAGTGCGCCTCCTGCGATCGCAAGCACGGCTACGAAGAGCAGAAGCAACCGCTTCCCCCTCATGAAAGCCTCCCTGGTTAGAGCTCTCCCTGGTCAAAAGAGCGAGGGGCGATACCCGGTTCGGCAGAATCGGAAACGCTAGGGGCGCGAGGCGTAGCCGCGCATCCCGTCGAGCAGAAGCGCGGTGAAGCGGTCGGCGAGCGCGTCGGTATCTGCGCCCGGGCGCAACCAGGTGTAGGCCCAGTTCGCGGCCGACAGCGCGAGCAGCGCCGCGGTCGCGTCGTCGAGATCCGTGCGCAGCTCGCCGAGCTCGCGGCCCTCGCGGAAGAGCGCGCGGAAGCGCTCCTCATAGCGGCGGCGCTCGGCGACGAACTCCTCGCGCCGCTCGCCCTGGAGGTAGCGCCACTCCCGCACGAAGACCGTCGCGACGTCGAGCTGCTCGGCCACGACGCGCAGATGAGCGCGCAGGGCTGCGCGGATCCGGTCCACGGCCGGCCCCTCATCGGGCACAGCGTCGAGCGCGGCGTGGAATGCGGCGGCACCTTCGCCCGCCACCTCCCAGAGCAGGTCGGCCTTCGAGGAGATGTGCGCGTAGAGCGAGCCCTTCTGCACGCCCATGGCCTCGGCGAGGTCGCCGATCGACGTTCCGTGGTAGCCCTTCTCCGCGAAGAGGCGAGCGGCGGCGCGGGTTAGCTCGGAGCGGCGGGCGGACATCTACAATTGGAAAACTAACGATCGTTCGGAAGGTGGTGCTGCGTGGCAGCGGTCGAGATTCCCCGTGACGAGCAGGCATTTCTCGAGTACGTCAAGTCCGGCGGGCAGGTCGAGACGACCGATCCGATACCGGAGGACTACCGGGCAAAGCTGATCAAGTTCATCGAGATGCACGGCAACTCCGAGCTCATGGGCGTCCTGCCCGAGCGCGAGTGGATCCTCCGTGCCCCGACCCTCCAGCGCAAGCTCGCGCTGACGGCGAAGGTGCAGGATGAGGTCGGTCACGCGCAGCTCATCTACCGTGTCGTCGAGGACCTCGGCAAGCCGCGCGAGCAGTGCCTCGCGGATCTCGTGGACGGGAAGGCGAAGTTCCACAACGTCTTCCATTACCCCACCAAGACGTGGGGAGACGTCGGAGTCATCGCGTGGCTCGTCGATGCGGCTGCGATCATCAGCCAGAAGGCGCTCCTCAAATGCTCGTACGCGCCCTACGCGCGGATCATGAAGAAGATCTGCTGGGAGGAGTCGTTCCACATCCTCCACGGCCGCGACGTGATCCTCGCGATGGTCACCGGCACGCCGGAGCAGTTCGAGCTCGTGCAGGAGGCGCTCGACCGCTGGTGGGGGCCGCTGATGCAGTTCCACGGTAACCCGATCCCGAAAGACGAAGACCCGATGTACCTGTGGCGGATCAAGTCGCAGGGGAACGAGGAGGCGCGGCAGCAGTTCCTCGACGGCTACGTGCCGCAGATCCGGGAGCTGGGCTTGACCGTCCCGGACCCGAGGCTGCGCAAGCGCGACGACGGCGTCTGGGAGTACACCGAGCCGGACTGGGCCGAGCTCAAGCACGTCGTGACGGGCCACGGGCCGAAGACCGAGGAGCGCCTCGCCTTCCGTCGGCGCTTCCTCGAGCAGGAGCAGTGGGTGCGCGACGCGGTCTTGGCTGCATGAGCCAGCCGGTCTGGGAGGTGTTCCGCAAGGAGCGGCGTGGCCAGCCGTTCGAGCACGCGGGCTCGGTGGTCGCGCCCGACGCCGACTTCGCCGAAGCCTGGGCCCGCGAGCAGTACGGACGGCGCGGCGAGTCGGTCGCGCTGTGGCTCGTCCCGCGCGATGCGATCCGCGACGTCGAGGACTGGGCGGACGAGTTCGACCTCAAGTACCGCCGCGTCGACGGCTACTCGATCAAGGCACGCCTGAAGGAGGCTCGTGAACGAGCAGGCACTGCTGGGCCTGGCTGACGACGAGCTCGTCCTCGGCTGGCGCGACTCGGAGTGGACCGGGATCGCGCCCATGCTCGAGGAGGACGTCGCCTTCTCCTCGATCGCGCAGAACGAGATCGGGCACGCGCGCGCCGTGTACGAGCTGATCGTCGGCCCGGAAGGCGACGCCGACGCTCTTGCGTTCGACCGAGCGCTCTCGGAGTACCACTGCGCGCCGCTCGTCGAGCTCCACCTGCTCGAGTGGGCGCACACGATCGCGCGCCGCTGGCTCTACGAGGTCGCCGACGAAATCCGGATCACCGCGCTGAAGGACGACTCCGACCCGGCGGTGGCGGGCCTCGCGGCGAAGATCGACCGCGAGGAGGCGTACCACCGCATGCACGCCGAGATGTGGCACGAGCGGCTGCGCGACGAACCGCGCTTCCAGAAGGCAGTCGAGGAGCTGTGGCCCTACGCGCTCGGCATCCTGCCCGCCGAGTTGCGCGGCGAGCTCGTCGCGCGGGTGGGCCACGCCGACGTGGATGCGATCGAGCGCGAGACGCACACCGATGAGCTCGCGCCCCTCTGGGAAGAGATGACGATGGTGCGACGCTCGGCGCCGGCGGGGGCGCAGTGGTAGCCGAGGCTCAGGTCTGGGAGGCGCTCGAGGAGATTCCGGATCCCGAGATCCCCGTCATCTCGCTCGTCGACCTCGGCGTCATCCGCTCGGTCGATGTCTCGAACGGCCACGTCCGCATCGAGTTCACCCCCACCTTCCTCGGCTGTCCCGCGCTCGAAGTGATGAAGCGCGCGATGGAGGAGAAGGTTCGAGAGCTAGGAGCGGAGCCCGAAGTCTCCGTGATCAACGACGACTCCTGGGGCACCGACAAGATCACGGCGGTAGGCCGTGAAAAGCTCCGCGCAGCAGGATTCGCCCCACCGGCGCCCCGCCTCGTCCAGTTGCAGTCGCAAGTACACAAGTGCCCGTACTGCGGCTCGACGGACACGAAGCTCGAAAACATCTTCGGCCCGACGCCGTGCCGGTCGCTCCGCTACTGCGAGAGCTGCCGCCAACCGTTCGAGCAGTTCAAGACGATCTGAGCCCGGTCGATGTCAGGGCCGAGCACGGCCGGCGAGCAGGCGAGCCTGCCGCACCGCCGTGCCGTGAAGCGAGGCTCTCGCGGCCGCCGGGCCGCTGAGCGTCAGCGTGAGCTCATTTCTTCCGCTTCCCATGGCAACGAAGTCGATCTCGACCGGAACCTCGCCGAGCTGGGTGTTCACGGTGAACACTGCGCGAAACGCGCGAGTGAGCGGCGCCGTCCGAGGGAAGGCGATTCGGCGGAACGAGACGAGCTTGGAGCTCGAGCCGAGTGCCTTCGTGAAGCCTTGCTTCAGACACGGGATCACCCGCGGATCCAGAATCGTCCGCTGCCAATCGCGCTTCACCATCGCTGCCGTGCGCAGCACCTGCGCCTCGCTGTCGACTGCGAATGGCGGCTGAGAGAACATCGACTCGGCGACGCCGATCAGGACAAGGTCGTTTTGCTTCGGGCGATAGCTCGTGCAGGGCATCGACGAAGAAAGGTCGGGCTTCTTGAAACCACCCTTCCACCCAGGGCCCACGTCGGCTTTCCGCACGACCTCGGCCTTCGCTTGCGCGTCGCCGGCGGCCGTTCGCGCGATCTTCTCCTTGGTCGGGCTCGCGGCCAGAGCTACGCCCGCCGCGACCAGCGCGACGACCGTGACTGCCATCAGACCCCGCAACACGTCTCGCCCAGTGTAGGGGGCTCACGCCGTAGGGACGCGTCCGGTGCATACGATCTCAGCGTGGTTGTCGAGATCCTGTACTGCCCTGTCTGAAGCGGATACGACGAACGGGCCGCGAGTCTCGCGGCCGAGTTGAACGGCAACGGGGTCGACGCCTCGATCCGGGAAGGCGCGAAGTCGCAGTTCGACGTCTTCGCCGACGGCGAGCTCGTCTTCTCGAAGCAGTCGGTGCGCCGGTGGCCGGAGGACGGCGAGGTGCGGCGCCTCCTCAGCTCCCGCTGAACCGAGCCTCCCGCTTTTCGGCGAAGGCAGCGACACCCTCCCGGAAGTCGTCCGTCTGCGCCGCCTGGGCCTGTGCCTCAGCCTCCCGCTCGAGCTGCTCCTCGAGTGTCGAGGATGCCGCCTCGTCGTAGAGCCGCTTCGTCAGAGCGATCGCGCGGGTCGGTCCCGCTGCGAGCTCGGCCGCGCGCTCGGCCACCCGCGCCGGGAACGACTCGGCCTCGACCACCTCGGAGACGAGCCCCCACGCGTGTGCTTCCGCGGCGGTCAAACGCCGGTTCGAGATCATCCACTCGGACGCCCGCGCCGTTCCGAGCAGCCGTTGCAGGAAGTACGTGCCACCGGAGTCGGGGATCAACCCGATCCCGACGAACCCGGGAACGAAGAAGGCCGCGTCGGAGGCGAGCCGGATGTCGCAGGCACAGGCGAGCGAGAGGCCGGCTCCCGCACAGACGCCGTTCACCGCCGCGATGACGGGCTTCTCGAGCGAGCGGATCGCGAGGACGTTGACGTGGTAGGTCGCGCGCAGCATCGCCGCGACGTCACCTGCCTCGCCGAACGCCCCGAGGTCCTGGCCGGCCGAGAAGCCGCGGCCGGCTCCGGTGATCACGACCACGCGCACGGCGGGGTCGCGCGCCTCCTCGAGCGCCGCGTGCAGCTCCTCGTGCACGGCGCGCGTGAACGCGTTGAGCTTGTCCGGCCGGTTCAGCGTGATCGTCTGGACGCCGCCATCGCGACCAACCTCGACCTCCGACATCGTTACGAGAGCTCGAGGAACTCGACGGTCGGCTGCGGGAAGCCACGCTTGTAGGCGTCTTTCCCCGTCGCCATGAACTCCTCGCTGCGAATCGCGCGCCGAAAGGACTGCTCGTCGGGGAACTCCCACTCGGCGTAGTACGCGTGCGCGGGCTCGCCCATCGGGGCGCCCGTGACCCTGCCGTGGCGGAAAACACCGCTCGGCACTCGAGCACAGAGCTCGGCGTGCTCGGCGTACGAATCCGCGTCCGGCTCGTGCTCGTAGAGGACCGCGACCCTGTACATAGACTCCTTTCGCAGGTGGCGGAAGGACGATAACCGGGTCGAGAGGAGTGGTGATGGCAGGCAAGTTGGTGCACGTCGAGATCGGTGCGGAGGACGCTGACCGCGCACAGGGCTTCTACAGCGGAGTCTTCGGCTGGCAGGTCGGCCCTCCGATGTCGCCCGAGATGGACTACCGGATGTTCCAGACCGCCGAGGACCAGGGTGGCGCGATCTTCCCGTCGGATGAGCGGGGCAACCTGCGCGTCTATTTCGATACGGACGACATCGACGCGACGCGCGGCAAGGTCCAGGAGCTCGGCGGACAGGCTGAAGACAAGATGCCGGTGCCCGGTTACGGGTGGTTCGCGGCCTGCACGGATACCGAGGGGAACGCCTTCAGTCTCTGGCAGGGCGACGAATCGGCCAGCTAGCGGCCGAGTCCGGCTCCGACCAACCGAGCGCGGGCGCTTCGAGCTCGCGAAGCACGTCCTCCGACGGCTGAGGCCAGCCGCCCCCTTCGTTCGCGCTGTCGTCGTTCCGCTCGCTCATCCCAACGATGAACGTGCCCGCGGCTGCGTTGGTTACTCTTCCGCAGGCAAGCGCCAGATCGGATCGCCAGTCGACTGAGGGAGGCGGCGTGCGCGCAGCGTTCATAGCCATTCAGGAGTCCGCAGTGACCTACTTGGAGGGTATGACGCTTGCTTCGCAAAACGCTGAACCTTGGAATCCTGGCGCATGTAGACGCCGGTAAGACAACTCTCACCGAACGGCTGCTGTACGCCGCCGGCGTGATCGACATGGTCGGCAGCGTCGACAAGGGAACGACGCGAACCGACTCGCTCGCCCTCGAGCAGCAGCGCGGCATCACGATCAAGTCGGCCGTCGTCTCTTTCCCCCTCGACGGCGTGACGGTCAACCTGATCGACACGCCGGGACACCCGGACTTCATCGCAGAGGTGGAGCGGGTGCTGAGCGTGCTCGACGGCTGTGTGGTCGTGCTCTCAGCTGTCGAAGGAGTCCAGCCGCAGACGCGGATCCTGTGGAGAGCCCTGCAGCGACTCGACGTGCCCACGGTCTTCTTCGTGAACAAGATCGACCGCCTGGGCGCGGATCCGGAACGCGTGCTCGAGACGATCGAGCAGCGCCTGACGCCGGAGGTCGTGCCGATGGGCTCGGCCTCGGGGCTCGGCACACGCGGAGCGGAGTTCGCGCCGTTCGGACCGGCCGATGACGACCTCGCCGAGCGGGCGAGATCGGGAGACCTGCATCCGGTCTTCTTCGGCTCGGCACTAACCGGTGCCGGTGTGAACGAGGTCATGGCGGGAATCGCCCGGCTCCTCCCCGCTCGCAGCGGCGACGGCGATCGGGCTCTCTCGGCGCGCGTCTTCAAGATCGAGCGCGGCTCGGCGGGCGACCGGATCGCGTACACCCGCGTCTTCGCCGGGACGGTGAGGGTTCGCGACCGCTTCGACGCCGGCAAGGTGACGGCGGTTCGGGTCTTCGCGAACGGCGATACCGAGCAGCGCGACGAGGTGCATGCCGGCGAGATCGCCAGGCTCTGGGGGCTCGCGGAGATACAGATCGGCGACTGGCTCGGCGAGCCGCGCGGTGCAGTGGAGCATCACTTCGCACCGCCGACATTCGAGGCGGTGCTCGCTCCGACCGATCCCGCCGACGGACAGCGTCTGCGCGTCGCGCTGGCGCAGCTCGCGGAGCAGGACCCGTTGATCGATGTTCGCCAAGACGACACACGAGGCGAGGTCTCGGTCTCGCTCTACGGCGAGGTGCAGCGTGAGGTCATCGAGGCGACGCTCGCCGAGGAATACGACCTCGAGGTCGAGTTCCGCGAGACGACGACCATCTGCGTCGAGCGGCCGACCGGGAGCGGCGAGGCGGTGGAGATCCTGAACACCCCGACGAACCCGTTCCACGCCGACCTAGGGCTCCGTGTCGACCCTGCCGCACCCGGCTCCGGCGTCGAGGTGCTCGCCGCCGCGGGCATCGATCCGCGCGACGCTCCGCTCTACGTCTTCAAGACCTTCGCGGGCTTCATGGAGCACATGGACGAGTACGTGCACGTCGCGCTGGAGGAGGGTCTTCACGGCTGGCAGGTCACCGACTGCGTCGTGACTGTGACGAAGATCGCCTACAGCCTGATCGACGGACCGCCGTCACGACGTGGGCCGAAGCCGACCGCCCGCGACATCAAGAACCTGACGCCCCTTGTCCTGTTCCGGGCTCTCGAGCGGGGCGGCTCGACGGTCTGCGAACCCGTCTTCCGGATCAGCGCCGAGGTGCCGACCGATGCGCTCGGTCCGGTGCTTGCGGCATTTGGGCGGCTCGACGCAACTGCTGCCATGCCCACGCCTCGGGGAGAGCTCTCGGTGCTCGAGACGACGCTGCCCGCGTCACGAGTCCAGGAGCTCCGCCGCCTGCTGCCGGGCCTGACCGGCGGGGAAGGCGTGCTCGAGTCGGAGCTCGCCGGCTACCTCCCGGTCGCCGGCGAGCCCCCGATCCGAAAACGCACCACTCCGGACCCGCTGAATCTCGACGAGTACCTCGCTCACTTCCGCTGACGCGTTACGCGGCCTCGGCGAGCGCGTTGGTGGCCTCGACCTCGACGGTCTCGCCACGGGCCGGCGGCCGGATGAAGGCGGCTGCGACGGCCCCGAGCGCGACGACCGCGCCGCCGATCCACACGGCCGTCGACGTCCCGTGGGTGAACGTCGCGGCCGTCCGGTACCCACCGGCCTGAGCGAACACCGATGCGAGGACCGCGACCCCGAAGACGCCGCCGAGCTCCCGGATCGCATTCGTCGCGCCGGACGCCTTGCCCTCGTGCTGCGGGGCGACCGAGCTGAGGACCACGTTCGCGACGGGCGCGAAGAAAAGCGCCATCCCTGTGCCGGAGAGGACGAAGGGAGCGACCAGGTCGCTGTAGGGCACGGTCGCCGACTGCAGCGCTGCGAGCCACATCAGCCCGCCGGCCTGGAGCGAAAGCCCCACGGTCATCAGTCGTTGGCCGCCGATCCGATCGGAGAGCGCGCCCGCGATCGGCGCGACGAAGATCGGCATCGCCGTCCACGGCAGGATCCGCAGGCCGGCGTCGAGCGGCGACATGTGCTGCACGGTCTGGAAGAACTGCGCGAGCAGGAAGATCGAGCCGAACATCCCGAAGAACATCAGGAGCGATGCGACGTTCGTCAGCGCGAACGTTCGGTCGCGGAAGAAGTGGAGCGGGAGCATCGGCGCCGTCGCGCGCCGCTCCCAGGCGACGAACGCTGTCACGAGCACGAAGCCCGCGGCGATAGGGAGAACAACGCCGAGGCTCGTCCAGCCGTGTCCGTCACCGCGGACGAGGCCCCAGACGATGCCGAGCAGTCCGGCGCTCACGAGACCGAGACCAGGCGCGTCGAGCGCCGCATCCGCGCCGCGCGTCTCCTCGAGCCGTGCGAGCGCGAGCGGGGCGAGGACGAGGCCGATCGGCACGTTGAGCCAGAAGATCCAGTGCCACGAGACGCCGTTCACGATTGCGCCGCCGACAAGCGGTCCGATCGCGATGGCAAGCCCGCCGATGCCTCCCCAGATCCCGAGCGCGAGCCCGCGCCTTTCGCGCGGCACCGCCGCCGAGAGGATCGTGAGGGTGAGCGGAGTGACGATCGCGCCGCCGACGCCCTGGAGCGCGCGCGCGATGTCGAGCGCGTCGGCGCTCGTCGAGAGAGCAGCGGCCGCGGAGGCTCCCGTAAAGAGCAGAAGCCCGAACGCGAACATCCGTCGCCGGCCGAAGCGATCGCCGAGGGCTGCGCCCGTGAGGAGGAGCACCGCGAACGTGAGTGTGTAGGCGTTGACCGTCCACTCGAGCTGCGAGATCGTCGCATGGAGGTCGCGCCGGATCACCGGCAGCGCCGTCGTCACGACGAGGTTGTCGAGGCTGACCATGAAGAGCGCGACCGAGGTGATCGCCATCGTCCAGAACATCGAGCGGTTTTGTGTGTGAGTCATCACTTCCTCCAAATGGAAAAAAGAGAGCTGTCATAGCTCCTTGTCGCAGCCGGACAGGAGCTCGGTCATCCACTGGTCGGGCTCGTCATCGACACGCATCGAGGCGAGAACGTTGAGGAGCATGCCGGTCGAGAAGAAGCCCCAGACGGTCGGCCAGTCTGCGCCCGAGACCCGCCGCACGTAGGCGACGAGGTCGCCGAATCCAGCCCGCACGACGGCCCGGATCTCGGGATCGTCACAGGCGGCATACGCCTGCATCTGCGCACGCAGCCGGGTCCGATCCTCCTCGAGCTGCTCCTGATAGGCCCTCCCGATGGCGTGCAGGGCGTCCTCGCCGCGCTTGCCCTCGGCGGCGCGCTGGAACATCTCGAGCGCCTCACGGAGGCACCGGGCGACGGACGCCTTGAACAGCTCCTTCTTCGTCCCGAACAGGCGGAACAGGTACGGCTGCGAGATGCCGGCGCGCTTGGCGATGTCTTCCGTGGAGGCGCCTGCGAACCCGCGCTCCGCGAATTCCACGAGGGCCGCGTCGAGGACCTCGTCCCGACGGGCCGCCGCTGTCGATCTCGTCGTTGCCATCTCCACGCGTGTGATGTTAGTGATGACTCACAATCTTGTCAAGCCCGCCGAAGCCAAGACTAGGGTTCTCAGCCGTGACCGGGAGCGCGCTTGCGACGGTACTCGCGATTGCGGCTGGCCTCGCGGGCTCCGTGCAGGTCGCGCTGATGTCACGGCTCGGCGAGCGTATCGGCGTCCTCGAAGCACTGGGTTTCTCGACCGCTCTTACGGCTGCCGGGGCTTTCGTAGTTCTCGTCCTCGCACGTCGCAGCGTGGCCGGTTTCGAACGCGCTGTCCACCAGCCCTGGTGGATGCTGCTCGGCGGCGTGATGGGCCTCGTCATCGTCTTCACGATCACTTACTCCGGCCCTCGCATCGGAGTCGCGGCGACGGTTGGGATCCTGATCGCCGGCCAGCTCGTGATGGGCGCCGCGATCGACCGCTGGGGACTGTTCCGCTCGGAGAAGATCCCGCTCCACTGGCCTCGCCTGCTCGGGATCGCGCTCCTCGCCGCGGGTGCAGCGCTCTCGCTGCGAAAGTAGTTGGAGCCTCAGCGTTTGTCGCGCCGGTAGATGCGGTAGATTTCGGATCCGAAACAGGATGGGAGGAGACGAGATGCCGAGCACAGTCCGCGTGGAGGCAGCACGCATCCCCGATCGCGACCGGCTGCTCGCGGCGCTGAAGGACGAGGGCCTCGACGCCGCGCCGGAGGACGAGGTCGGCATCGTCGTCCCCGTCGGCGAGAGCGACGGCGAGCTCTTCCACCAGGTCGAGGGCGTCGTCTTCAGCGTGGGAGCGCCCTTCGTGCCGATTCAGCACGAAGGCGTGATCTACATCCGCCCGCCTGTCGGCTAGATCCGCTCGAACAGAGCGGCCTGGCCCTGCCCGACACCGACGCAGAGCGTCGCCAGGCCGTAGTGCCCGCCGCGGCGGCGGAGCTCGTGGAGGAGCGAGACGACGAGGCGCGCGCCGCTCATCCCCAGCGGGTGCCCAAGTGCGATCGCACCGCCGTTGACGTTCACCTTCTCCGGGTCGAGGCCGAGCTCGCGGATCACGACGAGGCTCTGCGAAGCGAACGCCTCGTTCAGCTCGACGAGATCGACCTCATCGAGCGAGACGCCGGTGCGCTCCAGCAGCTTGCGCACCGCGGGGATCGGGCCGATGCCCATCAGGCGCGGATCGACGCCGGCGACGGCGCCGCCGACGAAGGCACCGAGCGGTTCGACGCCGAGCTCACGCGCCTTCTCCTCCGACGCGATCACGAGCGCCGCCGCGCCGTCGTTGATCCCGGAGGAGTTGCCGGCTGTAACCGTGCCGCCCTCACGGAAGGCGGGCTTGAGGGCGGCCAGCTTCTCGGCTGTCGTATCGGGGCGCGGATGCTCGTCGCGCGTCACGTCCCCGACCGGGACGAGCTCATCTGCGAAGCGACCCGCTTCGTCGGCCGAAGCCCAGCGTCGCTGCGACTCGAGCGCGAATGCGTCTTGCTCTTCGCGCGTCACACCCCATCGCTCGGCAACGTTCTCGCCGGTCTCGCCCATCGACTCGGGCGGGAACAGCTCTTCCAGCTGCGGGTTCGTGAAGCGCCACCCGAGCGTCGTGTCGTAGAGGTGCCGGTCGCTGCGCTCGAACGGCTTCTCGGCCTTTGGCGTGACAAACGGCGCGCGACTCATCGACTCCTCGCCGCCGGCGACGAAGAGATCACCGTCGCCGGCGATCACCGCGTGGCACGCGCCGACGACTGCAGCGAGCCCGGAGGCGCAGAGACGGTTGACGGTGACGCCGGCCACCGCCTCGGGAAGCCCTGCGAGGAGCGAGGCCATCCGCGCGACGTTGCGGTTGTCCTCGCCCGCCTGGTTGGCGGCACCGAACCAGACGTCCTCGATCTTCTCCGCGGGCACACCGGCGCGCGCGACCGCCTCGCGGATCACGAGCGCCGCGAGGTCGTCCGGCCGAACGCGCGAAAGCGCGCCGCCGTAGCGGCCGATCGGCGTACGGACGGCGGAGAGGACGACGGCTCGGCTCATTTTCCGCTTCGGCGCCGCGCATGTCGGCGCATCCGCTCCTTGCTGAGCTCCGTCGAGCCTACGCTCATGCGGGCCAGTCTAGGCAGCGGCCGCGGCGCGACCGAGCAGCCGGTCGATCGCGGCGAGCCCTTCGTCGCCGATGTCGACGCTGTGCTCGTTCACGTAGAGCGCGATGTGCGCCGCGCAGACCTCGTCCGAGAGCTCGTGCGAGAGCGCGCGGACGTAGTCGCGGCTCGCTTCCGGATTCGCAAAGGCGTACTCGACCGAAGCGCGGATTGCGTCCTCGGCCTCGTCGATGAGCTCCGGCTCGAGATCGCTCCGCGCGAAGATCCCCGCGAGCGGAACGGGCAGCCCGGTCTCACCATCCCACCACTCGCCGAGGTCGGCGACCGCGACGAGCCCGTGCTCGCGGTACGTGAAGCGACTCTCGTGGATGATCAGACCGGCGTCAACCTCCCCGGCGACGACCGCGGGGAGGATCCGGTCGTAGCGAAGCTCGACCACGTCACCGAGCGCCGGTGCGGCGAGGCGGAACAGCAGGAAGGCGGTCGTCTCGCGGCCGGGCACGGCGATGCGCGCGGTCGCCGCCTCCTCGAGAGATGCAGCTTCGCGCGCGACCACGAGCGGGCCGACGCCTCGACCGAGCGCAGCTCCGCTCCGCAGCAGCCGGTACCGATCGCGAGCTGCCGCCGCGGCGCCGAAGCTGAGCTTCGAGAGCTCGAGCTCGGCGTCGGCTGCCCGCTGGTTCAGCTCCTCGATGTCCAACAGAACAGCCTCGACCTCGAACGGCGCCGGGACGAGCCCGTGGACGAGCGCGTGGAACGCGAAGGCGTCGTTCGGGCATGGTGTGAAGCCGAACCGCAGCGTCACGAGCGGCCGAAGAACCATTTCTCGAGGGGCTTGAGCAGCTCCTCGCGAGTGAACGGCCGAACACGCTCGGCGTGACCGTCACGCTCCGAGACGGTGAAGTCGTCCTCGAGCGTCTCGTTCGCCTCCTGGAGCGCGTCGCCGAGCTCGTAGCCCTCGAACACGTAGTCCTCGGGCCGCGGTTCTTTTGCTGAGCGGTTGTCGGGATTGACAGCACGCCCGACCGCCCAGACGCCGCCCTCTTTGCGCTCGATCCAGATCACGACCGTCTCTGGGTCGCCGTTGGAGTCGACACCGTGGAGCACCCGCTCGGCGAACCGTCCCCTGTCGGTGGATGCCTTCACGCCCGGACTATGACAACTCGCGTCCGGCACTCGCGGCGCGCGCACTCTCGACGACCGCCGCCGCCACCGCGATGTCCCACGCAGCGAGGCCGTTCGACTTGAAGACCACGATGTCGTCGTCCGATTGACGGCCCGCGATCTCGTCCGCGACGACCTCCTGCAGCTCGTGCACCTCGAGCCAGTCGAGGACGCCGGACTCCACCGGCTCGATCAGGTCGGCCGACTCGAGCCTCGCGTTCTCGCGCGAGTCGCAGCAGACGAACGCGGCGCGCTCGAGAACCACGTTGTCGAGCTCGCGGCGACGGCCGTCGTTCGCGCCGACGGCGCAGACGAGAGCGCCGGGGTGGAGCCATTCCCCGCGTAGGACCGGATCCCGCGAGCCGGTGACGGTGACGACAACGTCACACGCAGCGGGATCCTGGTGGCTCTGACCCGGCTCGGCGCCGTGCGCCTCGCAGAACGCGCGCAGGTTCTCCTCTGTCCGGCAGTACGCCACCGCCCGCTCGAGGTCGGGAACCGCGGCTCGGATCGCGGCAAGCTGCGATTCCGCCTGCCAGCCGCAGCCGATGATGCCGAGGCTGCGCGCGCCGTCCTTCGCCAGGTACCTGGCGGCGACGCCGCTCGCTGCACCGGTGCGCAGCTGGCCGAGCTTGTCGGCCTCGAGTACGGCGACGTGCTCGGGAGAATCGACGCGGAAGAGGAGCACGACGAAGCGCGCGCCTTCCCGGAAGCCGGCGTAGATCTTCGCGCCGGCGTAACCGAGCTCGAGATCGGCGGCGGCCATGACCGCGAGCGCGCCCTCCTCGAGCCCGAGCCGGTAGCGCGGCCGGTTCTCCACGCTCCCGGAGGCCATGCGACGGAAGCACGCTTCGATCGCCTCGACGGCATCGGCGGGAGACAGCAGCTCCGCCACGTCCTGCTCGGTCAAATACAGTGGCACGCGTGACTCAGCAGGCTACGCGCGGACTAGTCCTCAGGCGGCGTGGGTATCGGGCAGCACGAGCATCGCGGTCGTCGAAGGCGAGAAAGGCTTGGGACGCCGCGGCTCTCGGACGAAAGAATCCGGCGGCGGCTCGTCGATGAGAAAGTCACCGCAGCGGCGGAGCGTCCGTTCGAGCCGTACGAAGCGAAGCAGACGTCGGAGCCAGTGGTCACGACATCGACGCACGCTCCGAAGCCTAGCGCCGCACTGCGAGCCGCGAACGGCGTCGACATGCGCCCGGCATGATTCGAACATGCGACCTCTGCCTCCGCAGGGCAGCGCTCTATCCCCTGAGCTACGGGCGCTCGGGATGGTCAGTGTAGCGAGGGGCTAGCTCCGGCCCAGCAGCCGGGAGAGCAACCCAGGGTGTGTCGGAGGACCGGGCAGATCGGCCGCCGCGACGCACTCGAGGTGCGCGTGGCGGCGCCGGCTCGTGTCTCCTTCGGGCGCGATGAGGACGTGGTCGCTCATCGCGTGGAGGTGGTAGCCGCAGAGCGGGCACGTGTAGGTGGCCGGCTTCAGGCTGCGGACCGGGCGGATCGAATACCACTCAGCCGGTTCGAGCCGCGACCGCGAGCGGCGCGTCATCCGGCACCTCCGTCCGCACGTACGCGAGCGCGACGACGCTGCCGTCCGCGCGGCGCGCGGCGCTCGTGACGCGGCCGACCTCGCGCCCCTCGTGCAGCAGCGGCGCGTCGTACTCGGGCAGCTCATCGAGCTCGACGACCCGAAGCCCCCGATTCGGATGGCCGCGGAAATGGAGGCGCGCGATCGGCTCCTGCCCGGGGTAGCAGCCCTTCGAAAACGAGACGTGCGTCCGGTCGAGACCCGCCTCCGCGGGAAGGATGCGATCGTCGAGCTCGCGCTCCCAGCGAGGCACCGCACTCTCGATCCGCCGCAACTCGAGCTCGTCCCCCGACAGCGTGGCCCGGAGTCCGGCGTCGAGAGCTTCTCGACCGCCCGGCCAATCTGTGAGGAAACCGGTCGACGCGCCGAAAACGAGCGCCGACTCATGCTCCTCGACCTCGATCTCGCACTGCGCGCGCAGCCGCATCCGCGTGAGGTGCGCCCGCACCACTTCACCCAGGTCCGGTTCGGTGAGGAGGAGGAAATCGTCGTCGCCCCGCCGCAGGACGACGAGCGGAGCGATCAAGCGCGCCTTCGCCGTGAGCAACAGCGCCGGGCACGCCTCTCCGGCCGCGAGCGCTTCGACGTCGTTCGAAACCATTCGCTGCAGGTAGTCAGCCGCGTCAGGCCCCGCGACGCTGACGAACTCCCGCTCTCTCGCGGCTACCTCCATGCCGTCTAGTGTGCCGAGCGATGCCCCTCTTCCGCTCGAAAGCCGAGGCAAAGGTGCGCGACGCGGGCTACGACCCTGCGCGCCTGCCGCCCGGCCAGTACTTGACCGAGAAGTGGCCGATCCTCCACGCAGGCGACGTGGCGCACGTCGACCTCTCGACGTGGCAGCTACGGATCTTCGGCGAGGTCGAGGAGGAGGTGACCCTCGGCTACGAGCAACTCCGTGCACTGCCGGCGACGGAGATCACGACCGACATCCACTGCGTCACGCGCTGGAGCCGCTTCGACGCAGGCTTCCGCGGCGTCCAGTGGAGCGAGCTCGCGAAGCTCTGCCGGCCGAAGCCGTCGGCGCATTTCGTGATCGAGCATGCCGAGGCGGGCTACACGACCAACGTGCCGCTCGCCGCGTTCGAGGAGGAGAACTCGCTGATCGTCTACGAGGCCGACGGCGAGCCGCTGCCGATCGAGCATGGCGGCCCGGTACGCGCAGTCGTTCCGCACCTCTATTTCTGGAAGAGCGCGAAGTGGCTGAACGGCCTCGAGCTCGCCGCCGCCGACCGGCCCGGGTTCTGGGAGCGCTACGGCTACAACAACGACGCCGATCCCTGGAAAGAGGAGAGGTACGCGTTCTGATGGGTGCGATCCTCGTCCACGAGTTCGCGACGCTCGACGGCGTCATCGAGGCGCCGACCTGGACGTTCGACTTCGGCTTCGACCCGAAGATGGGCGAGTCGATCAAGGAGCTGACCGATCGCTCGCGCGCGATCCTGCTCGGGCGCAACACCTACGAGATGTTCGAGCCGGCGTGGTCGACCCGCACCGAGGAGGACGACCCCGGCGCGCCGTTCTTCAACGACACGCAGAAGTACGTCGTCTCCTCCACGCTGACCGAGCCGACCTGGCGGAACTCGTCCATCCTCGGACCGTACGAACCGGAGGCGATCCGCGGGCTGAAGGCAGACGTCGAAGGCGACGTCTTCGTCAGCGGCAGCGCGATGCTCGTGCGGGCCATGCTCGCCGACGGCCTCGTCGACGAGCTGCACCTCTTCGTCTTCCCGTTAACGCTGGGCTCCGGCGCACGGCTGTTCCTCGAGGATTCCGAACCTTTGAAGCTGTCACTCCACGCAGCGGAGCCATACGCGAACGGCGCTGTCCATCTTGCCTACACGGGGGCTAAAGGCTGAGGCGCTAGGGGCCGATAGGGACCTCGAACCACCACCTCCCCCTACGAGAAACGGCGCCCTCTGGGCGCCGTTTCTCATTTCGTACCGAAGCCCGAAGGCTCGTTACATCATCCCGCCCATGTCCGGCATGCCGGCGCCGGCGCCCACGGGGTTCTTCTCCGGGGCCTCGGCGACGACCGCCTCGGTGGTGAGGATGTTCTTCGCGATCGACGCGGCGTTCTGCAGCGCCGAGCGGGTGACCATGGTCGGGTCGCCGATCCCGCTCTTGAGCAGGTCCTCGACCTCGCCGGTCTCGACGTTCAGGCCGAAGCCCTTCTCGGCCCCCCGCACCTGCTGGACGACGACCGAGCCCTCGAGGCCCGCGTTGTAGGAGAGCTGGCGAAGCGGCTCTTCGAGCGCGCGGATGATGATCTGCGCACCCGTCCGCTCGTCACCCTCGAGCTTGCCGAGGATGTCGTCCTTGACCGCGTCCGCCGCGTTGATGAGCGCGACGCCGCCGCCGGGCACCTGACCCTCCTCGAGGGCCGCACGGGCCGCCTGCAGCGCGTCCTCGACGCGGTGCTTCTTCTCCTTCATCTCGGTCTCGGTCGAGGCGCCGACCTTGACCACCGCGACGCCGCCGGACAGCTTCGCGAGCCGCTCCTGGAGCTTCTCA
>Ga0070695_100000002_pt1 | contig 128335 bp, 121 predicted proteins | sample KBSK1252metaG_FD_65471 | JGI IMG/M metagenome (GOLD analysis project Ga0070695, IMG submission 65471) | Corn, switchgrass and miscanthus rhizosphere microbial communities from Kellogg Biological Station, Michigan, USA - KBS K1-25-2 metaG | ecosystem: Host-associated > Plants > Roots >...
GCGTCGAAAGGCGGCCCGATTGTCATCCCGGCCGCGTTCGCGCGCGTCGCGAGCTTCGATCGCAACGCCGTGCTGCAGCCGGCGCTCGTCAACGGGATGCTCGATTCGATCGCGGCCGCGTCGCCGACGCTGAAGAGCGCGATGACCGAGGCGCGCGCGGGGCGGTACGGTCCCGCGGCGCTCGAGGCGTTGAGCGCCGGCGATCAGCAGACGGCCGCCTTCCTGAAGGGACTGGATCTCTACACGAAGGGCCAGCTGCCCCAGGCCGCCATCCAGTTGAACATTGCCGCGGGCCCGCGGCGCGAGTTCTATCCTGCCGCTTTCTTCCTCGGGGCGTCCTTCGCCGGACTCGCCAGGGATCAGGACGCGGCGGGTGTCTGGCAGATGGCGCTCGGCACCGAGAATCGCCCGCCGATCGCCTACACGCTGCTGGCCGACGCCCGCATGCGCGGCGGGCAGATCGAATCGGTCATCACCATCCTGAAGCCCGCCTACGCGCAGCGACCGGCCGACGACGAAGTCGGCAAGCGGCTCGCGATTGCGTATCTGGTGACCGCGGCGTTCTCGGACGCGCTGCCGATTCTCGACGCCTACCTCACGCGCCACCCGACCGACGGCGACGCGCTGTTCGCGGCCGTGCTCGCGCAGTACCAGGTGGCGACCTCCACCGGCGCGGAGCTCTCCCCGGCCGATCGCGCGAAGCTCCTCAAGTACGGGCGCGCCTACAAAGGCCCGCAGGAGCCGCTGCTCGCCAAGTACCTCGCGTCGATGGGTGTGAATCGATAGGAGGCACCGGAGAAAGCTCAAGGCCTAATGCTCAAAGCTCAATGCTCAACGCGGCATTGAGCATTTCGTTTGCATCAGTATGGAGCAAACGAAACTCACACCGTCCGGCAAACCCTTTGATATCCACGAGAGACTGCTTCTCTTCGCCTGCGACATCGTTCGGGTGACGCAGTTCCTGCACACTCGAGGCCCCATCGCGCGTCGCATTTCTTACCAGATCCTCGACACGGGAACCTCTGTCGGCTCCAACGCAGAGGAAGGTGACGGGGCATCGAGTCACAACGACTTCATCGCCAAAAACCGCATTGCCCTGAAGGAGGCAACGGAGACTCGGTTCCGACTCCGCGTCTGCCAACGGACGAAGTTGCTGACGCCGGAGTTCTATCCGGTCATCCAGGAATCGGACGAGATCGTGAGGATTCTCGGCAAGATCGTGCACAACGCTCTGAGAAATGCGGTCGCCGAGGGCCGCCACCGGCGTTAGCTATTGCTCATTGGAATTTGTTGAGCATTGAGCATTGGGCGTTGAGCATTGGGCATTGCCGGCGGCGCGGGGCGCGTGCCGAAGCGCCGCCGGTAATAACGAGTCCAGATCGCAGTCGCGATCGTACCCACGATGCCGGGCGTAAACCAGACGATGAGCGACGTGCGCGAGAAGCCGGCCTGCGGCGCGTTCACCACGAGGAACGCTGTCGTCGCCGCGATGCAGGCGCCGAGCATCGCCGACATGTGGCGGAACCACCAGTGCATCCTGCCTGACGGTGTGCGCAGCCAGTAGTAGAGCCCCTGGACGCCCGAGACGAGCCCGATCACCGAGAACCCCGCGAAGAGCGCTCTCGACGTCGCGATGCCATATACGCCCATCACGATCGACGTGAGCGTCAGCAGCGACGTCATGCCGACATCCCACGGATGCGTGTGGGGTCCCGTGCGCTCCTTCGTTCGCAGCACCCGGACGCCGACCGAGACCGCGTTGCCCGCGAGAATCGCGATGTAGAAGAGAAACAGCGCGAACGCCTTCGCCTCGGGGCGCGGGTCGAAGAAGTAGCGCGCGCCGCAAAGCGCGAGGGCGGTGATCGAGACGAGCGTCATCCCGGCGACGAACACCCAGCCGCTGCGGCGATGGGTGCGTCCGCCCTTCCTGGTGGCGAGCGGGATGAACATCGAGAGGAGCGCGGCGGAGCCGCCGGCGATGTGCAGGTAGAGAATCATCTTCAGCATGCCGCCGATTCTGCGCGACACGAGGCGGCGGCGCATGTGCCGCAGGTCACGGCCGCGATGCATGACTTCCGGCACACCCTGGCGCGCCCGCCAACCACCTACAATGCCCGCATGAAGCCGACTGACTGGTTGACGGCGGCCGGTCTCGTGACGTGGGTTGCCAGCGGTGTGCCGTCGGCGCTTGCCGTTGCCGGCGGGCGTCTCACCGGCGCCGGCGCCATCGCGTGGCTCGTCGCGTTCGCGGCCTTCGGCATCGCCTTCAGCCTGATCTGCTTCGCACCCTGGCGCGGGCTCCGGTTCCGGCGCGCGCTCGTGCTGACGCAGGCCGTTGCCGGCGCGGTGATGGTCCTCGTCTCCCGCGACGGCATCGCCGGGGCGACGCTCGTCGTCGCGGCGGCGCAGCTGGCGGGACTGGTGCCGTCGCGCGTGGCCGCCGTCTGGATCGGCCTGCAGACCGCCGTCATCGCGGCCCGGTTCTGGTCGCTCGACGGCCCGGTGGACGCGTTCGTCGTCGGCGGCGCGTACCTCGGCTTCCAGATGTTCGCGATGGCGACCTCGACGCTCGAGCACGGCGAGCGGACCGCGCGCGAACAGCTCGCCCGTGCCAACGCCGAGCTGCACGCCACGCGCGCGCTGCTCGCCGAAGACAGCCGCGTCGCGGAGCGGCTGCGCATCTCGCGCGACCTGCACGACACGCTCGGCCACCATCTCACGGCCCTCAGCCTTCAGCTCGAGGTCGCCTCGCGGCTGGCGTCGGGCCGCGCCGCCGATCGCGTCGCCGAGGCGCACGCGATCACGCGCCTGCTGCTCGGCGACGTGCGCGACGTCGTCAGCCGTCTCCGCGAGAGCAGCCATTTCGATCTGGCTGCCGCGATCCGATCGCTGGCCGACGCCGCGACCGGGCTCCAGGTGCACGTGGACGCGGCGGACGTGACCATCGACGACCCGCTCCAGGCGCACGCCATCCTGCGCTGCGTCCAGGAAGTCATCACCAACGCCATGCGTCACGCGCAGGCGAGGAACCTCTGGATTTCCGTCCAGCGACGCGACGACGGCATCGTCTTGACCGCGCGCGACGATGGGCGCGGCGTGGACGCGGTGATGTCGGGCAACGGCCTCCGCGGCATGCGCGAGCGGTTCGAGGAGCTCTCGGGACGCGTCGACTTCTCGTCCAGGCCGGGGGCCGGCTTCGAGGTGCAGGCGTTCGTGCCGAAATGATCCGCGTCGTGCTCGTCGACGACCAGACCCTCGTTCGCCGCGGCGTACGCGCGCTGCTCGAGCTCACGGGCGACATCGCCATCGTCGGCGAGGCGGACGACGGCGTGGCGGGCGCGGCGATGATACGCCGCGAGCGGCCGGACGTCGTGCTGCTCGACGTGCGGATGCCGAAGGCGGGCGGCCTCGACCTGCTGCGCGACCTTCGCGCGTCGGGCGAGCTGCCGCCGACGATTCTCCTGACGACCTTCGACGACGATGACGCGCTGCTGGAAGGGGTGAAGGCGGGCGCGCGCGGCTACCTGCTGAAGGACGTCTCGCTCGAGCAGCTGACGGGCGCCATTCGCGCGGTGGCGGCGGGCGAGACGCTGATCCGTCCGGTGGTCACCGAACGCGTCCTCCGCGGCCTCGAGCACGTGCGGCGCGACTTCGACGCGCTCGATCCGCCCGACCCGTTGACCAAGCGCGAGGTCGAGATCCTGCGACTGATGGCCGGCGGCTACAGCAACCGCGAAATCGCGGACGCGCTCGGCACCGCGGAGGGGACGATCAAGAACCACGCGTCCAGCATCCTCTCGAAGCTCGGCGTCCGCGACCGCACGCGCGCGGTCCTCAAGGCGCTGGAGAGGGGCTACATCTGACGCAACCGGTCGCGTCCTTCATCCACGGCGTCAACTACCCCTGGTCCACCGACGGGCAGACGATCTTCTACGGCCTCGACTTCGGGAGGAACGTCTGGGGATCGCACCTCGGCGTGTCCACTCGCCGCGCGGCGATCGCGCGCGATTTCGACGAGATGGCGCGCCTCGGCTTCCTCGTCGCGAGATGGTTCGTCTTCTGCGACGGCCGCGCCGGCATCGTCTACGACGACCGCGGCCTGCCGGCGGGTCTCGACGAGGCGTTCTTCGCCGATGTCGATGCGGGCCTCGAGATCGCGCTCGACGCGAACATGCGCGTCGACTTCGTGCTCTTCGATCATCACTGGTTGTTCCACGGTATCCACGACACGCTCGCCGACCCGGTCACCGGCGACCTGCTCGAGGCGCGGCTGCCGGAGGGGCGCGCGCGCATCCTGTTGACGCAGGAAGGACACGACGCGCTGTTCGATCGGGTGATCGAGCCGTTCGTTCGGCGTTATGCCGCGGGAGGCGCCCGTGCCGACCTCTGCGAGCAGATCTTCGCGTTCGAGTTCATGAACGAGCCCGATTTCGTCGTGGACGAGTGGGAGCGCGACCGGAGCCCCCGCGTCAGGCGCGCGCTGCCGTTCGAGGCGCTGGCTGCCGCGATATCGCGGCTCAGCGACCTCGTCCATCGCGACTCGGCGGCCATCGTCACGCTCGGAGGCGCGAGGGCGGACAACCTGTGGGCGTGGGACGCGGACGCGCTCGGCCTCGACGTGTTGCAACTGCACGCCTACCCCGATTCGCTGCATCGCGGGGATGTCGATGTCTTCACCACGCCCGCTCGAGCGCTCGACGTGCGGCGCGAGGTCATCCTCGGCGAGTTCCGATCGAGCGCCCCGCTGGACGAGTCGCTCGAGAGCGCGCTCGCCGGCGGCTATGCGGGCGCGTGGCCGTGGAGCTTCAGCGGCACGGACACGCACGGGCGGCTGCCGGCCGACGCGCTGCAGCGGTTCGGCAGGCGCCACCCGGAGCTGGTGAATCCACGCTTCGCGGTGCACGGAGGTTGACTTCTGGGGTGCGCGGGAGCACAGTCGCCCGGTTGGGAGGCACGATGAATCGACATACGCGACACGCGGCCCTGGCAGCCCTCGTGGCATTGCTGTTGGCTCCCGCGCTCGTCAGCGCCGAAGTCTCGCGCGTGGAGATTACCGCGCGTCGTGATGTGGCGGCGGGCCGGCCGTTCGGGTCCGTGGGCCCGTACGAACAGATCGTCGGGAAGCTGTACTTCACGATCGACCCGGCCAACAAACGCAATCGCGTCATCGCCGATCTCGACAAGGCCCCCAGGAATGCCGCCGGGAAGATCGAGTTGTCCGCCGACCTGCTGATTCTGAGGCCGCGCGATTCGAGCAAGGGCAACGGGATCGCGCTCTTCGACATCGTCAATCGCGGGCGCGGCGTCGCGCTCGCCAAGTTCGACGCGCCGGTGGCCGTCAACGGCGCCACGGCGCCCGACGAGTATGGTGACGGCTTCCTGCTCAACCGTGGCTACACGATCGTCCAGGTCGGATGGGAATTCGACGTGCGTCGCGAGGGCGCGATCCGGGCAGACATGCCGCTTGCGGCCGGTGTCACCGGCCTGGCTCACGCGACATTCATTCCCACCTCGAACAGTCCCGAGGCGACGGTGGGCGATCTCCTCGGATACACGCCGGCCAATGCGGCCGCGCCGCAGAACACGCTGACGGTGCGCGAGTCGCCGCAGGCGGCGGCGACGGCTGTTCCGCGCGCGAAGTGGCGCCTCGCCGGGAATGTCGTGACGCTCGACGGCGGATTCGAGCCGGGCCGCATCTACGAGCTGGCCTACACGGCCGCGGATCCGCCCGTTGCGGCACTGGGATTCGCCGCGGTGCGGGACGCGGCCTCGTGGGTGAAGTACGCGCCGGACGCGGCGGTGTCGGCGAAATACACGTTCGCATTCGGGTCCTCGCAGACGGGGCGTTACCTTCGCGAGTTCCTCTACGACGGCTTCTACACCGACGAGCGCGACCGGCAGGCGTTCGACGCGGTCATCCCGCACCTGGCCGGCGCGTCAGGTCTCAACCTCAATCGGCGCTGGTCCACGCCCACGTCGCTGTCATCGGATGTCGCCACGTTCTTCCCGTTCTCCGACATGAAGCAGCGCGACCCGGTGACGGGCGTCGAAGACGGGCTGCTCGAGAACGCGCGTACCGGCGAGCGTCAACCGAAGGTGTTCTGGACCAACACCCCGACCGAGGTGTGGGAGAAGGCTGCGGCGCTCGAGACGATGACGCCGGACGGGCTGAAGGATCGACCGCTGCCGCCGAACGTGCGGCTCTACGTCTTCGCGGGAACGCAGCACGATCCGGCCCGATTCCCCTCGACCGTCAGCAACGGGCAGCTGCAGGACAATCCGACCGATTACATCTGGGCGATGCGGGCGCTGCTCGTGAGCATGGAGAAATGGGTGCGTCAGGGAGTGGCGCCGCCGCCGAGCCGCTATCCTCGGCTGCAGGACGGCACGCTCGTCCGATCGACCGACGTCGCCTATCCGGATCTTCCCGGCGTGGCCTCGCCTCGAAAGGTGCTGCCGGGTGCGCGCGGTGTCAACAGCCTGGTGGCAAAGGACGGCGGGGCGGGCACGCCGCTGCCGCTGCTGGTGTCGCAGGTCGACAAGGACGGCAACGAGCTCGGCGGCCTTCGTCTCCCCGACGTGATGGCGCCGCTGGCGACCACGGCCGGCTGGAACTTCCGCAAGGCGGCGATCGGCGGCACACACCTCCTCTATCCGCTCCTCGGTTCGTACGTGCCGTTCGCCGCGACGAAGGCCGAGCGCGAGCGCGCACGCGACCCGCGCCTGTCGATCGAGGAGCGGTATCAGTCGCGCGATCAGTACCTGAAGCAGGTGCAGGACGCCGCCGCGTCGCTCGTGAAGGAGGGGTACGTGCTCGCCGAGGATGTCCCCGCAATCGTGAAGCATGCCGGCGAACACTGGGATCTGCTCGTCAAGCGGCCGAGCAGCACGAGCACCCGCGCCGAACGGTGAGTCGTCGCGGCGTGAGACTCCCGCATCCCGTGATCCTCCTCGTCGCGGGCGTCGCCGTGTGCGCCGCGCTGACGTGGATCCTTCCCCCGGGCGAATACGACCGCCGTGACGACCCCGCGACCGGCCGCAGCGTGGTCGTCGCCGGCACCTATCACCGCGTCGACCCGGCACCGGTCGGTCCCTTCGCCGCGGTCGTCGCCATTCCCCGCGCCTTCCTGGAGGCAGCGGACGTCATCGGGCTCGTCCTGTTCGTCGGTGGCGCGTGGACGGTCATCGACCGCGTCGGCACCCTCGGGCGCCTCGTGTCGTCGATCGTCGTCGCGTTCGGCAGCCGCGGCCTGCTCGCCATCCCTGTCGTGTCGCTGTTCTTCGCGGTGATGGGCGCGCTCGAGAACATGCAGGAAGAGATCATTCCGCTCGTGCCGACGCTGCTCGTGCTCGGGCGCGGTCTCGGCGTCAATGCCACCGCGGTGATGGCGATGAGCGTGGGCGCCGCGGCGATAGGAAGCGCGTTCGGCCCGACCAATCCGTTCCAGGCCGGCATCGCCATGAAGCTGGCGCAGCTGCCGCCGATGTCGGCCGCGCCGCTCAAGTGGACGACGTTTGTCGCCGGACTGGCGCTGTGGGTCGCCTGGACGATGTGGTGGGCGGCACGGAATCGCGAGCGCGATTCAGGACCCGGCTCGTCCCGAGCAGAGTCGAGGGGCTTGCCCCGGGCGGAGTCGAGCCCAATCCGGGATCCGACGGTGACGAGTCCCGGCGGTTCGTCGGCGACGGGCCGCGACTATCTCATCTTCGTGATCGCCGTCGCCCCGCTCGCGGCCTACGTCTACGGATCGCTGGCCCGTGGATGGGGATTCAACGAGATGTCCGGCGGGTTCATCATCGCCGGGTGCGCCGCCGGTGTGCTCGGCGGGCTCGGCGTCGCCGGCACGACGGCCGCCTTCTTCGAGGGACTGCAGGCCGTGTTGCCGGCCGCCATCCTCGTCTGCGTCGCGCGTGCGCTGTCGCTCGTCCTCAGCGACGGCCATGTGACGGACACCATCCTCAACGGACTCGTCACGCCCCTCTCGGCCACGACCGCCGCCGCCGCCTCGATGCTGATGATTCCGTTCCATGCCATCGTGCACGTCGCGGTGCCGAGCGTCAGTGGCCAGGCCGTGCTGACGATGCCGATTCTGGTGCCGCTGTCCGACCTGCTGGGGATCTCGCGGCAGGTGACCGTGCTGGCGTATCAGATGGGCGCCGGGCTGACGGAGCTGCTGACACCGACCAACGGAGCGTTGATGGCGGTCCTGCTCGCCGGCGGCGTGTCGTTCGCGCAGTGGATCCGGTTTGCCGTCGTCGGCGTGCTGCTCGCCCTCGCCGTCGGTGTGGCGGCGATTATCGCGGTGCTTTCGACAAACTAATCAGGTTGGCGAACTGGCGATATGCGCCAGGCACGCCTGCCGGAAGCTGCCGGAACCAGGAGTACGCGGTGTAGACGTAGCGGCCCTTGCCGACCTCGGCATACACCTCGGCGCCGCGCACCGGAGGCTCGCCGGGATCCGCGGTTTCGAGTAGGGGCACGTAGCGCGCGTCGAACATGCTGAACGCGTACGCGTTGCGCTCCTGCACCCATCCCGCGAAATCCGCGTCGGTGATCTTGTTGGGGAAGTTGAACGCGGGGTGCGTCGGCACGAGGATCTTCACCGGCGCGTCCTCGACGGTCACGCGCGGGTTCGCGTTGGTCGGCGGGCCGGCGGGGAACGGTGGCATCTTCCGGTTGGCGTACTCCTGCTGCTGATACTGGACGATCAGCGTGCCGCCGCGTTGCAGGTAGTCGAGCACCCTCCCGTTGTTCGCCACGAAATCCGGGTTCGCCTCCGACGCACGGATGCCGACGACGATGGTGTCGAAGCGCGAGAGATCGCCGGTCGCGAGCATGTCGCCGTCGAGCATCGTCACCTCGACGCCCATCCGGCGTATCGCGTCGGCTACCTGGTCGCCGCTGCCCATGATGTAGCCGACCTTCACCGGTGCGACCTTCAAATCGAAGACTTGCGCGGTCGCGGTGGCGGGCCAGTAGAGGCGGTGCGTCTGGATGTGCGGGTACGCGATGACCTCTACGTCACGCGTGAAGGTGGCTCCCTCCTCGACGGCTTCGGCGCCGATCTCGAGGCGGCCGGCGGTGCGTTGCGCGGGCGCCGTGACGACGAACGGCGTGGAGGTCCTGTCGCCGCTGGCGTTGAGCGTAAAGGAAGCCTGCGCGGGCGTGGCCGTCCAACCCTGCGGAAGCCGGAGCCGCAGGGTGCCCGTGACGGGTTTGGGAGAAAAGCTCGTTGCGCGCACAACGAGCTTCTGCTGGTTGGCGGTGGTGCCGAGTGGCACGACGAGCAGCGGCGTGTCGAGCCCTACCGCCATGCGCGGTACGACATTGACGTCGCGGCGAAGCTCGCCGCGGACCGAGTCGGCGTAGCGGAACTGCACGGGCCGCGTGATCGTCATGTCGATGCCGCGGATGGTCAGCGCCACGGATGCCGTGATCAGCGGCGGGCCGAACGGCCGTGATTTCGGATCGCCGTCCGCCCACGCGTACACGTCGCCGGTGCGAGGTCGTTTCAGGTAGTACGGCTCCGTGACGGGCGCGTCCGCCGGCACGTACAGCCGATAGGACGACACGCTGCTGGGGGTTTCGCGCCGGCCGAACCCGCCTCCGCCCGCGGGGGCCGTGTCCGCCGGCAACGGCTCGACCCGCCAGCCTTCCGGCGCGTTGATGGTCACGTTCTTGACGGTTACGTTTGATTCGGCCGGGAAAAACATCCGCACGAGCACGTCAACCGGGTCGCCTGGCACGACCGTTTCCTGCGAGGCGAGCGGATCGAGATCGACTTCGGCAGCGCGGACCAGCGCCTCGGTGAAGTCGTTCTCCTTGAACGACAGCAGGAAATCGGCGTCCGCGCGCGCATCGGCGCTGCCGCCCGAGGTTCTCAAGGTCGCTCGCGCGACGCGTGCGGCGCGCAGGCCGTCCGCAAGCGCGGGAATGATGCGCGCCGGCGCCAGCGCCTGGTAGTCGGCCAGCGCCTTCTTCGCGGCGGTGTCCATCGCGCCAAGCTCCAGGCGGATGGTTCCGTCAGGAAGACCGGCGAGCTTCGCGAGCCCTGGAATCGTGGTGTCGAGGCCGTCGAAGATCGATTTTTCGGGACGCGGCGACTGGACGCCGCTGTCCATCAGCAGCAGCGTCGAGGCGAGGGGACCACGCGGCTCGATGCCGCCCTGGGCCTGCGTCTTGTGCTGGCTGCGCCCCTCGAATGAAATCTCCGCGTAGCTGCGCCCCGCCGCCGGATCGACGATCCCTTCCTGCACCTGGACGTTCGATGCCGCCGGATCGGGACGCGCGTTGAAACCGATCCCGCGATAGAGCTTCTTGGCCTGCCACGGCCGCAGTCCCTCGCGCAGCTGTTCCGGGAACTGGTTTGGATCCGCCGCCGCTTTGTAGGCGAGCGGCGTCAGATATCCCGCTTCCTGGTGATGGCCGTGTCCGTCCGCGGGCGTGCCGCTGAAGCGCGAATAGATGACGAGCGGCCTGAACAGCCGGATGACGCGCACGTAGTCGCCGAGCGTGTCGCGCTCGCCCCACTTCATCGCCGCTTCCGCGCGCGATTTCGAGAAGCCGTAATCGAAGGTGTGGCCGAAGTACTGCTCCGCGCCGTCGAGCCGCCGCGCCTGGAGCAGTTCCTCGGTGCGGATGACCCCAAGCGCGTCGAACAGTTCCGTGCCGATGATGTTCTGGCCGCCCTCGCCGCGATTGAGCGAGACATACGCCACGCGGGCATGGTCGCCGCGCGCCGCACGGGCGATGAACGCGGAGTCCTCGTCGTCGGGGTGCGCGCCCGTGTGGAGCACGCTCGCCGTCGTCTGCAGGCGTTGCAGGACCTGCGTCATCCCCGCTGCGCCCATGTCATAAATCGGGCGCACCTGCGCGTCCGTGACCAGCACGAACGCCGACAGGGCTGCCGCGGCGATCAGAAGGCGTCGCATCCGGAGAGTATAGCGGTGGGCCGGCTAAAGCCGGCGCCCCTGCGATCGTGGCGGTCCCTACGATCGTGGCTTACGGTTGCGGGCCTCGGACGACCTGCACGAGGTCCTGCGGGCGGATCCACTTCGCGAACGCCGCCCGCACTTCGTCGGCCGTCAGGTCGAAGTAGCGCTGTCCCATCCGCCGCGATTCGTCGAGCGGCAGGCCAATCTGCGCGCGCGCGAGCAGCAGGCTGGCAATCGCGTCCTCGCTCGACTGCTGCAGCGCCATCTGGCGCAGCATCAGCGCCTTCGCCTGGTGCAGCTCCTCCGGCGTCACGTTCTCGGTCTGCATCGCGCGCAGGTCGCGGACGATGAGGTCGCGCGCCTTCGACACGTTCGGCGGGTCGGATCCGAACGTCACCGTGTAGACGCTGCGCGTCTTCCCCGCCGCGAACTCGTCGTCGACGGTGTAGACGAGGCCGGCGACCTGCCGGAGGTCGTGATAGAGGCGCGTCGCGTAGAAGCCGCCTCCCAGCACGCTGTTGCCCAGTTGCAGCGCGTAGTACTCGGGATCGAAGCGGTTCATGCCCACTTCCTCGGCCAGCGTCACCGACGCCTGCACGGCTTCCGGATCGGCGACCGCGAAGTCCTTCGCCATGTTCTTCGGCACGGGCGGCAGCGTCGGATCCGGCGTCGGTCCCTGCGCCATCCAGCCGCCGAAATACTTCTCGATCGCGCTGCGTGCCTCGGAGGGCTCGATGTCTCCGATGATCGTGATGGCCGTCAGGTCCGGGCGGAACGTCGCCTCGTAGTGCTTCCGCACCTCGTCGAGAGACAGCGACGATACGGTGTCCGGCTTCGGATCGCGCAGCGCCGGATCGCCCGGCGGCAGCAACCCCGTCTTCAGCGCACGGTCCGCCTGGTAGCCGGGACTCTTGATCTGTCCTTCGAGATACTCCGCGGTCTGCTGCTTGACGATCTCGAATGCCTCGGCGGGCAGCGCGGGATGCAGCAGGTTGTCGGCGAGCAGCTCGACGCCGCGCGCGAAGTCGGTCTTCGGCACTTTCAGCGAGAACTCATAGCCGGCGGACTCGTTGGCGGCGATGTCGTCCAGCGCCTTCTGGAACGCGAGCCGATCGAGCGTGGTCGTCCCGTAGGAGAAGAGCTCGTCGAGCACGTCGGAGACGCCATCTTTCCCCGGCGCCTCCTGCAGCGTCGTCTCGTGGCGGATGTTGCCGAGCAGCGTGACGGTGGGACTCGTCTTGTCGCTCTTGACGATGAGCCGCAGCTTGTTCGGCAGCATCGTGTCCGTCCATGTCGGATTCACGGCCGGCACTCGAATCGCGGACAGCGCGGCCTCCGCCCACTCGGGCAGCTTCACCGGCTTGGTAGGCGCCGCCGTCAGCGATTCGCCGCCGCCGAATCCCTTGCCCGACGCCGCCTCGCCGGTCGGCTTGGGCAGCAGCGTTGCCGTCATCGAGTTGGCGTCCTTCAGGAACTGCATCGCGACGCGATTGACGTCGGCCGCCGTCACGCGCCTGATGGCGTCGACGTCCTCGTCCGGAGAATTCCGGCCTTCGGCCGCAAGCGCCTGCGACCACACCGCCGCCAGCTCCGAGATCGAATTTCGCCGGAACAGCGCCGACGCGACCTCGGATCGTTTCACCGCCTCGACGAGCTCCGCGGGGAAACCCTCCCGCACGTAGTTGGCGACGATCGATCGCATGTCGGCGACGACGCCGGTCGGCGCCGTCGATGCGGGCAGCGCGGCGATGCTGAACCCGACGCTCGCCTTCGGATAGGTCTCGGCCAGCTGGAAGCCGGCGTAGAGCGCCTTGCCGGCGGGCACGAGCGCGTAGATGTCGCCGCGCTGGCTCGCGAGCACGTCCGCCATGACACGCGTCGCCGCGTAATCGGGGCTGTCGGTTCCGGGCAGACGGTAGGCGATGAAGGCGAGCGTATAGGGAAGATTGCTGTCGAGGGTGAAGCTCTCCTGCTTGACCGGCCGCAGGACGACCGCCGGGCGGCGTCCGATCGGGCGGCGGGGGATCGAACCGTACAGCCGCTTCACGGTCGCGAGCGTGGCGGTGGGATCCACGTCGCCGGCGATGACGAGGATGGCGTTGTTCGGCGCGTACCAACGACGGTAGAACGCCTTGAGCATCGCTCCCGTCGTCTTCTGGAACGACTCGCGCGTGCCGAGCGCGTCGTGCGCGTACGGCGTGCCGGCGAACATCCCCTGGTTGAGCCGCGTGATGAACTTGTAGGTCGGCTCCGAGAGGTCGCGCGCGACTTCCTGCTCGATGGCGCCCTTCTCCTGCTGCCACTCGGCGTTGGAATCGATCACGTCGCGCATGCACGCGGCATCCACGCGCAGCGCGACCTCGAGGTCGGCGGCGGGCACTGTCGTGAAATACTGCGTAATCGTCTGCTGGGTGTCGGCGTTGTCGAAACCGCCAAGCTGGGCAAAGATCGCGGCGATCTGGTCCGCGGTCACGCCGGCGCATCCCCTGAACGCCATGTGCTCCTGCGCGTGCGCCATGCCGGGAAACCCGGGCGGCGTTTCGCTCGCGCCGACGAGATAGTTCTCCTCGACGGTGACGACGGGAGCAAGCGGATCGCGGACAATCACCACGCGCAGCCCGTTGTCGAGCGTGGCACGCGTGACGTCGCCGCCGCCGGCGGGCGGTGACGCCGGCGCGGCCGTTTGCGCCAGCGCCGGCGCGGTGAGAGATGTGGCCAGGAGGACGAGTGCGAGCTGTCGGAACATGGTTTTCCCCGCGTGCAGCCGTTGTGCCACTGGCGGCATGCGCGCTGTGCGGGCTGGCGACAGCGGCGCCCGCGCAGACTTCTACCACACCTGAACGCTCCATGACCGCGGTGCGCCTGCAGCCAGCGGAACGGTTGCTGCTCGACGGGCGCCTCACTGAAGAGGCCTGGCGGCGGGCGGAGCCGGCCGCGGGTTTCAGGCAGCAGGACCCGAACACCGGCGATCCCGCGACCGAAGCGACCGAGGTGCGCGTGCTCTACGACGAGCGCCGCATCGTCATCGGCGTCACCTGTTTCGATTCGGAGCCGCGCCGCATCAGGGGGAACCAGATGCAGCGCGACCAGTCGCTCGGGGCGGACGACCGCTTCATGGTCGCCATCGACACCTATTCGGACGGGCGGTCCGGCTACTACTTCGAGATCAATCCATCGGGGGCGATGGGCGACGGGCTCGTGCAGCCCGGGACCGGAACCGGGGGCACGACGGGCACCGGCGGCGGCGGCGTGAATCGATCGTGGGACGGCATCTGGAACGCGCGCGTCGATCGCAACGACACGGGCTGGACCGCGGAGATCGAGATCCCGTTTCACACGATGAACTTCAGCCCGAACGCCTCGAGCTGGGGCATCAACTTCCAGCGGACGATCCGCCGCAAGATCGAGGAGACGCTCTGGAGCGGATGGGCGCGCAACCAGGGGCTGACCTACATGCCCGCCGCCGGCCGGCTGCAGGGCCTCGAAGGGCTGCACCAGGGGCTCGGTCTCGACCTGCTTCCGTACGTCGTCGGCAACTCGTCGTCCGCGCCCGGCCGCGGCTCGCCATCATCGGTGGAGAGGGGCGCCGTCGGCGGCGACGTCGCCTACAACCTGACGCCACGGCTGCGCGCGAACATGTCGATCAACACGGACTTCGCCGAGACCGAGGTCGATCAGCGGCAGGTGAACCTGACGCGCTTCCCGCTGTTCTTTCCCGAGAAGCGCGGGTTCTTCCTCGAGGGCGCGAGCGTGTTCAACTTCTCGCGCGAGACAGGCACCTCGATCGTGCCGTTCTTCAGCCGCCGCATCGGCCTCGACGACGCAGGCGTGCCGCAGCCGCTCGACTACGGCGCGAAGCTGACGGGACAGGCGGGCGTGTTCGACCTCGGCGTCCTGCAGGTGCGCACGCGCGATCGCGGCAACGTGCCTGGCGAGGACTTCACGGTGCTCCGTTCGCAGCGCCGGTTCTGGCGGCAGTCGTACGTCGGCGCGCTGTTCACGGCGCGAAGTGGCGGTTCAGTGGCCGGCGTGCCACGGGCGAGCGAGGCGATTCGAGGGGCGCGGCAGACCGGCGGTGCCGACTTCGCGCTGGCGACGTCGCAGTTCCTCCAGAAAGAGGTGCTCGAGGTCAGCGGCTTCTATCTCAACACGACGAAGCTGCCCGGGTCGCGCGGCGGCGCCGCGTTCGGCGCGCGTATCAACATGCCCAACGACCCGATCAACTGGCACATGTCGGTGCGCGAGGTGCAGGACGGCTACGATCCGGCAGTCGGCTTCGTCGATCGCCGCGCGTATCGCCTGATCGAACCCGACGTGCGCTACACCGTTCACACCGAGCGGAGCCGGTTCATGCGGCGCTTTTCGTTCGAGGGCAACTTCACCCACTACTTCGACCTCGACGGACGCCTGGAGACGCGGCGAATGGACGTGCAGTTCCTCCGCGTCGATCTGCATTCGAGCGACCTCCTCGAGTTCCACCTGCTGCCGCTCTACGAGCGGCTGCCGCGCGACTTCCAGATCTCGCCCGGCATCGTCCTGCCGGCCGGCGGCCAGTACAGCTTCGTGCGGCGGCGCTACTCGACGCAGACGACGACGAGCCGGCCGATCTCGCTCAATGCGACGTACGAGGACGGCGCGTTCTATTCGGGCGAGCGGCGCCAGGTGACGGGCACGCTGAGCGTCAGGCCGGGACGCGGATGGCTGATCAACGTCGGCGGCGACTACAACGACGTGTCGCTGCGCGAGGGCCGGTTCACGACGCGGCTCTGGCTCAACGACGTCAACACACAGTTCAACCCGTTCATCTCGCTCGTCAACCGCCTGCAGTTCGACACCGTCACGCGTCAGCTCGGCTGGCAGTCACGCTTCCGGTGGATCACCCGGCCGGGCAACGACATCTTCTTCGTCTACACGCACAACTGGACGGATCGCACCACCCTGGAGACGCTCGACCGCAAGGGCTCGCTCAAGATCGTCCGTACCATCCGGTTCTAGGTGTCGGAGTCGCGACTCAACGTGGCGGCAAGTGCGTACTTATGCCGGCTGCAGATGCGCGGCGCCCCGCTCGCAGACGACCGCTCCGCCGGCGACTTCGACGTCAGAATGGATGCGAACGTCAGGCGAGTAGTACCAGTTCGCCTTGACCGCCGTCCGCGTGACGTCGACGACCACATAGCCGCGCCGGACGCCGTCGAGGTACTTCAGGTGCGGCAGCGCGACGCGGACCGCGGCGGCCGCCTCGGTACCGTCGGGCGACGCGAACATCGCCGGGGGCGGCGAACTGATGGCGGGCGTGACGAACTCGACGGCCAGCGAGCCCTCGCCGCCGGCGCGGTAGCCGTTCCACGGATTGCGTGGAATGTCGAAGCCCCACGAGCTGTGGGCGTCGCCGGTGAGGACAACGAGATCGCGGATCCGCTCGCGCTCGACGAAATCGAGCACGCGTCCTCGCTGCGCCGTATAGCCGTCCCATGCATCGGTGTTGGTCGGACGCGTACCGGGCGGTGTCAGCGACGCGAACATGACCTGCTGGCCGAGCAGGCGCCACGGCGTGTTCGCCCGCTGCGACGCGCGCAGCTCGTCGAACATCCACGCCTCCTGCGCCGCGCCCATCAGCGTGCGTGCCGGGTCGGCGAGTCCCGCGGCGTTGGCGCCCGCCACCTGCCGGTCGCGCAGCGCGCGCGTATCGAGCATGACGAGGTCGGCCAGGCCGCCGAACCGGAACGTCCGATAGAGGTGGATGCCCGCCTCACTCGACTCGCGGATCGGCATCCACTCGAGATAGGCCTTGTAGGCGGCGGCCTTGCGCGCCGCCCATTCGCCCTCGCCCTTCTCCGGGTTGTGATTGATCGCGCCGCCGGCCCACGCGTCGTTCGCGAGCTCGTGATCGTCCCACACCGCGACGAACGGAAAGAGCCGATGCGCATCCTGCAGGTCGGGATCGGTCCGGTACGTCGCGTAGCGCGCGCGGTAGTCGGCGAGCGTAATCGACTCGCGCGGCGGCTGTGGTACGCGGTTGATCGCCGCGCCGGCGCCGTACTCGCCCTCGCCGAACTCGTAGATGTAGTCGCCGACGTGAACGATGGCGTCGAGATCGAGCCGCTTCGCGATGCCGGCGTAAACGTTGAAGAAGCCGGCGGGATAGTTCGAGCAGGACACCAGCGCGAAGCGCAGGCGTTCGGCGCCGGTCGCGGGAAACGTCCGGGTACGGCCGATCGGCGACTGCTCCCCCTCGGCGTCGAACGCGTAGTAGTAGGTCGTGGCCGGCTGCAGGCCGGTGGCATCGACCTTCACCGTGTAGTCGCGCCCGGCCGCGGTCTCCACGGTTCCGCTCGCCACGATGCGCCGCAGGCCGTCATCGGTCGCGATGCGCCAGCGAACGCTGACGGACTCGGTCGCCGACGCGGCGCGCGGGGTGACGCGCGTCCAGAGCATCATCCGGTCCGCGAGCGGATCGCCGCTCGCGACACCGTGCTGAAAACGGGAACCGCCGCCGGGAGCCTCACGCTGTCCCTGGAGAGGGAATGCGAGCCCCGCGGCGGCGGTGGTCCAGAGGAATTGCCGGCGTGTCAACGACACGCGTCAGATCAAACCACGAAGAAACGAAGAGCACGAAGGATTATTAATTCCTTCGTGGTCTTCGCGCCCTTCGCGGTTGAATTCTTCGTTACTTCGTGGTGACGATGCCCGTCGCGAGGACGGCCGGCTGCTTCGGCCGCGCCGGCGTGTAGGCGTAGACGTAGTTGCGCAGCACCGGGTGGTCCGGGAACCCTTCGAAGCGGTACTGCTGCATCTCCTTGTAGGCCTGCGCGGCGGTCCAGCCGTCGTTCGTCATCCGGTAGAGCGCGGTCATCGTGCCGGTGCGGTGGCGTCCCCCCGCGCAGTGCACGTACACCGGCTGGTTCGCCGGGTCGTTGACGATGTCGAGGAACTGCGCGATCTGCGCATCGGTCGGCGCCTTGGTCGTCGTCATGCCGATGCGGACGAAGTTCATGCCGGCCGCCTGCACGAGGCCGGCTTCGTTCGACGGACCGTCCGCCTGCAGGTCGATGACGGTCTTCACGCCAATCGCGGCGAGGTCACGGAAGTCCGTGGCCCTCGGCTGCGCGCCCCGGAAATAGTTGTCGTTGATCTTGCCGAAGTTGCCGATATGAATCCGGCTGAGCGGCGCAACGGCCGCCGGAGTGGTCGCCCTGGGGGTCTGCGCGATGGCCGGTGCGGCAATCGCGACGGCGGAGACGAAGGCTGCAAAGACACGGATACGAATGTTCTGTGATCCCATCATGTTTGACCTTTGGCGTGGAGTTGCCGCGCGCGTGCGGTAAGGGTCATTGTAAAAAAACAATGTGCGGAAAGCGACCTCAGCCAGTGCGACAAAACGAAGGCGGTTCAGTCACGTTTTCGTGCACAGCCGTTCCATATCAAGAGGTATCGGCGCTTCTATCCCCAGCCGTTGGCCCGTCCTCGGGTGTGGAAGCTCGATTTTCCACGCGTGCAGCGCCTGCCGTTCGATACACGGATCGGGCACGCCATACAGCCGGTCGCCCGCGATGGGCCAGCCGTACGCCGCCAGGTGCACCCGGATTTGATGCGTGCGCCCGGTGATGAGCTCGCACTGGACCAATGAGCAGGTATCGCCACTTGAGACGACGCGGTAGCGTGTCTGGCTGGGTGCGCCGTCCTCAGCCGTAACGATACGGCGGCGGTCCGCCGGGTCGTGCCGCAGCGGCAGCGCAATGATCCCTTCGGGCGGGCGGGGCGTTTCGCGAACGACGGCCAGGTACTGCTTGGTGACGCGTCCGGCCCGCGCGTCGCGCTGGATTCGGAAGTGAGCGCCTGCCGACAGCGCCACGAGGACAACCCCGGAAGTGTCCTTGTCGAGGCGGCTGACGAGACCTGGCCGCGCGTCCGGGCGGTCGCGCAGCCGCCACAGCACAGCGTTCAAGAGCGTACCCGTCGCGTTCCGGAACGACGGGTGCACCACCATTCCCGCGGGCTTGTTGACCGCGATCACGTCGTCGTCTTCGAAGAGGATATCGAGCGGTATCGGTTCCGGCCCCGGCTCTTCGCGCAACCTCGAGGACGCCGGGAGCGTCACTTCTACGACGGCCCCTTCGCGGACGTGAGTCGACGCGCGAGCGGCGGGCGCGCGGTCAACCGAGACGAGGCCGTCGGCGATCCATCGCTGCGCCTGCGCGCGCGACATCCCCGAGACCTCCGTCACCCGCCTGACCAGCACCTGGTCCAGGCGCAATCGCGTATCGCCCCGATCGGCAGTAAAGTGGATGGTCAACTATGAACTCGAGAATGCCACAGCCGGACCAGGCCCTTCCCGGGCGCGCCGAGACGACGCCGGTCCCCGACGCTCATTTCGTCAACGGTCACCGGCTCTCGCCGCCGTTTCCCGCCGGGCTCGAGCAGGCGGTATTCGGCATGGGCTGCTTCTGGGGCGCCGAACGGAAGTTCTGGCAGGCGCCGGGCGTCTATTCGACGGCGGTCGGTTACGCCGGCGGCTACACGCCCAATGCGACCTATCGCGAAGTGTGCAGCGGGATGACGGGCCACACCGAGGTCGTGCTCGTAATGTTCGATCCGAAGGTCACGTCGTACGACGCGATGCTGAAGATCTTCTGGGAGAACCACGACCCGACCCAGGGGATGCGCCAGGGGAACGACAGCGGCACGCAGTACCGTTCGGCGATCTACACCTTCTCGCCCGAGCAGCAGCGCGCCGCCGAGGCGTCGCGCAAGGCCTTCCAGGATCGCCTGAACGACGCGGGCTTCGGGCGCATCACCACCGAGATTGCCGACGCGCCCCCGTTCTATTACGCGGAGGACTATCACCAGCAGTACCTTGCGAAGAACCCCGGAGGCTACTGCGGCCTCGGCGGTACGGGTGTGACGTGCCCCGTGGGCGTGAACGCGTGAGCAGCGGGCAGCAGGCAGCGTGCAGCCGGCAGTAGGGCGGGTCCCGCGGAGCACCGGCGCCACGCGCACGCGGACCCGCCTGGCAGTAATGAGTCGGTATAATCGCGCTCCATGAGTAGAGTCACCTACGCGAATACACCGGCTACCCTCGATCAGCAGGCGCTGCGTGCCACGCACGGCGTGCGCATCGTCTCGCCGTCGGAAGAGGGGACGGGGGTGAACTCGCTGCCCGGCGGCGTGTACGGCTTCACGTACTCGCCGGCGCTGCCCAACGCGCCGCTGTTCGCCGAGCGCCGTTTCCGCTCCTACGAGACGCACAAGCTGGCCGGCGGCGAGGTCTTCGTCATCGGGTTCGCGGACGTCGAATCGGCGGCCGCGCTCGAGTCGAGCGAAGGAGAGCGGACGCTGGTGATCCAGCCCGAGCCCGATGCGGCGGCGAACGTGCTGGTGAAGATCCCGTACTCGCGGATGCGCCACCACCGGCAGTACGCGGCGCCGAACCAGCATGGCTTCACAGTGACCGTCGCCTAACAACCGTCGCCCTTCGCACCTCGCTCGACCGGCCGCTCCGGGTCGGCTTCCCATTCCGACCACGACCCCGCGAACAGCTTCGCCCCCTTCAGCCCCGCGTGCTCCATCGCCAGCAGGTTGTAGCAGGCGGTGATGCCGGACCCGCAATACATCACGGCCTCGTTCGCGGATCGCTCGCCGAGCACGCGCTCGAACTCCGCCTTCAGTTCGCCGGCCTGCCGCATCGTGCCGTCGGCGGCGACGTTGTCCCGGTAGTGCCGGTTGCGCGCGTGCGGGATGTGACCGTAGACGGTGTCGAGCGGATCCGGCTCGCCCGCGAATCGCTGGGGCGATCGCGCGTCGATCAGGCGCATCGACGGGTCGCCGAGGCGCGCGACGACCTCGTCGGCCATGACCCGCATGTCGCCGCGCGGGTGGGGCGTGAACGTCGCCGGCGCGCGCGCGTCATCACCCCCGCGGACCGCTCGCGCTTCGCGCGTCCACCTGGCGAAGCCGCCGTCGAGCACGGCCACCGCCTCGTGCCCGAGGTAGCGCAGCATCCACCACAGCCGGCTGGCAAAGGCGCCGGCGTCCTGGTCGTAGGCGATCACCTGCGTGCGGTCGCCGATGCCGAGGCGGGCGAAGGTGGCGGCCATCGTGTCCACGGCCGGCAGCGGATGGCGGCCGTTGGTCCCGGTGCGCGGCGCGGCGAGATCGTGCGCCAGGTCGACGAAGACCGCCCCGGGAACGTGGCCCGCGAGGTACTGCGCGCGGCCCCATTCCTCATCCTTGAGGTTGTAGCGGCAATCGGCGATGAGCCAGGAGTTGTCGCTGAGGTGAGCCTCGAGCAATTCCGGAGAAATCAGAGTCGTATGCATGGCGTTCGCATTGCACGCATCAGCCCGGAGATTTTATATGGGCTTACGAACCGCAGTGGTAATGGTCGCGCTTGTGATGCTGAGCAGCGGGTGCGCCGCGCGCCACGGCCGCCCGATCATCGGCGGCAGCACGGTGCCGAATCCGACGGGCACCATCTCCGGGACCGTGACGTCCTCGACGGGCACACCGCTCGAAGGGCGGCGCGTGAGCGCCATCAACATGGCGACCGAGGCACATTTCGACGCGACGACGTCCGGTAACGGCGGCTACACGGTCAAGGTGCCGCCGGGACGGTATCGCCTGGAAGTGGAACTGCGCGGGGGCGATCAGCTGGCGCAGCAGCCCGAGCAGACCAACGTCAACGTCGGCGACGTCGACGAGCGGATGAACTTCGTCGTCGGCCGCTGACGCGCGGATTTCACTTCTCTGTGGCGCGAACCCTGTCGGGTTCGCGAGGCGACCCTGACAAGGCTCGCCCCCGGGTAACATCCGTGTCGCGGCCCGTTAGATCGTCGCTCGCTCGAGGGCGGCGATACGCTGTTCGAGTGGCGGGTGCGTGGCGAAGAAGACCATCCATCCGCGCGTGCCGTTGATTTTCAGCGTGGCGAGCGCCTGGTGCTGCGTGTCCACCAGTTCGTGGTTGGCCTGCAGGCGCCGGAGCGCGCCAATCATCCGCTCGCGGCCGGCGAGCATCGCGCCGCCCCGATCCGCGCGGAACTCGCGCTGGCGCGAGAACCACGCCGTGATGAGCGAGCCCAGGATGCCGAGCACGATCTGCAGGACGATCACGATCAGGTAGGACCCGCCGTTGTACCCGCCGCGATCGCGGGAGTCGCCGCGGTTGGCGATGACGTAGGCAATCAGCCGCGCGAAGAACATCACGAACGCGTTGATCACCCCCTGCAGCAGCGTCATCGTCACCATGTCGCCGTTGGCGATGTGGGTGACCTCGTGCCCGAGCACACCCTCGACTTCCTCGTCGCGCATCGAGCCCAGCAGGCCGGTGGACACCGCAACGAGCGCCCGGCTCTTGCTCGGCCCGGTCGCGAACGCGTTCACCTCGGGCGACTCGTAGATGCCGACCTCGGGCATCGGCAGGCCCGCCTTCTGCGTCAGGCCGGCGATCATCGCGTAGACGCGGTCCGCGCGCGGATTGCCGGTGTGGCCGTCGACGAGCTTCATGCCGGTCGCGCGCTTGGCGATCCAGCGCGACATCTGCAGCGAGATGAAGGCGCCACCCATGCCCCAGACGAAGCAGAAGATCGCCAGCGACCCGATGTCGAGCCCGTTCGGACCGACATACCGCCCGACGCCGAGAATGCTGAGGACAACCGTCAGCGTCAGGACGACGGCGATGTTGGTCACGAGGAACAGGAAAATTCGCTTACCCATAGGTTGAGGATACTACCTCCGCTCGTTTAGACGCCTGGGCGGGCCCGCAGGCTTCAGGTGCGGGTGGCGCGATCTTCCCCAGATGAGTGGTGCCGCTAAAGCGCGACTTCCCTAGCAGATGCCGCGTGGAGCGGCGCGAAAGCGCGTCGACGTTCGCGCGCGCTCGCGTACGTCGTTGCGATCCGAAGGAAACGGCATTGACGGAGCGCACGATACGCCTTCCTCACCCCGTATCAGGTACACGGGTGCCTGGGCGCAATGTATGACAATCAATCCGGTCAGACTTGCATTGTCATGGCAGTCAATATGAAGATTGCGCCATGACAATGTGGCTGCCGAATCTCGAGGGGCGGCGGGGACCGGTCTACCGCCGCATTGCCGACGCCATAGACGAGGACGTGCAGAAGGGTAGCCTGCGTGCCGGCGCCCGGCTGCCGCCGCACCGTGACATGGCCGATCACCTCGGCGTCACGGTGACCACCGTCACCCGCGCCTATACCGAGGCGGCGCGCCGCGGGCTCATCTCCGGCCATGTCGGCCGCGGCACGTTCATCCGCGGACAGGAGATCGAGGACGCGTCCCCCGGGCCGATCGATCTCAGCATCAACATCCTGATGCCCGACAAGGAGGTCGCCGCGCTCGAGCCGCGCATGTTCCAGCGGCGCGTGCTCCCGTGGACCGACCTGCTCGGCTACGTCCCGACACCGGGGCACCGTCGTCATCGGCAGGCGATGGCCGAGTGGCTCGCGGTGATGGGCACGCCGGCGTCGCCCGACCGCATCATCCTGACGACCGGCGCGCAGCACGCGCTGCTCGTCGCGGTGATGGCGACGACCAGGCCTGGCGACGTCGTGCTGGCCGAGGACCTCACCTACTCGGGCATGAAGGACCTGGCCCGGCAGTCGCACCTGAAGCTGCGCGGCATCGCGATGGACGGGGAGGGACTCCGTGTCGACGCGCTCGAAGCCGCGTGCCGTTCGACGAAGGCGCGTGTGCTCTACTGCATGCCGCGGCTGCAGAACCCGACCTCCGCGGTGATGTCCGAGCGGCGGCGGCGCCAGGTCGCCGCGCTCGCCGAGAAGTACCGCCTCACCGTGATCGAAGACGACGTCTATGGATTCCTCTCGCCGGAACGCGCGTCGCTGTCGGCGCTGATCCCGGAGCGGACGATCTTCGTCACGAGCGTGTCGAAGAGCCTGTTCCCGGGGATGCGCCTCGGCTGCGTCGTCGCGCCCCCCTCGATGGTGGAGAAACTGAGCGCCGCGGTCTGGACAACGACGATCTGCGTGCCGCCGATCAGCGCGGACCTGCTGTGCGGCTGGATGGAGGACGGGACGGCGCTGCGCATTCTCGAATGGAAGCGGCACGAAGTGGCCGCGCGCCAGGCGATGGCGAAGCGGCTGCTCGAGGGCCATCGCGTGCAGACGCACCCGTCGAGCCCGCACGCGTGGCTGCACCTGCCGGCGCGCTGGACCGCGGAGGCGTTTGCGGGCGAGATGCGCTCGCGCGGCATCATCGTCAACGCGTCGGCCGCGTTCTCGGTCACAGACCAGCCGAGCCCGCGCGCGATCCGCTTGTGCCTCGGGACGCCGCGCACGCGGGCGGGCCTCGAGCAGGCGCTCACGCGGCTGGTATCGGCGCTCTCGGAACGCGCTCCCGCCGCCCGCGCCGTCGTGTAACCACGAAGGCCGCTGCGCGGCTGCGCGCGAAGCGCGCCATCGTGGTTAGCCTCGCAGGGCCTCGGCGAGCCGGTGCAGGAAGAGACCGACATCGGTCACGACGCCGACCGTCTGCATCGATCCGCGGTCGCTCAGCTTGGTGACAACCGCCGGGTTGATATCCACGCACACCACCCGCACCCACGACGGGAGCATGTTGCCGACGCCGATGCTGTGCAGCATCGACGAGAGCATCAGCACCAGCTGCACGTTGTTCGACAGCACCTCGGCATAGCGCTCCTGCGCGGCGATCAGGTCCATCTGCGTGTCCGGGAGCGGGCCGTCGTCGCGGATGCTGCCGGCGAGCACGAACTCGACGCCGTGCTGCACGCACTCGTACATCACCCCCGACTTCAGCACGCCGCGCTCGACCGCCGGGCGGAGGCCGCCCGCGCGGTTGATCGTGTTGATCGCCGCCATGTGATTGCGGTGCCCCTGCTCCACGGGCGCGCCCGCGGCGAGATCGATCCCGAGCGAGGTCCCGCTCAACGCGAACTCGACGTCGTGCACCGCCAGCGCGTTGCCGGCGAGCACGACGTGCACGTAGCCCGCGCGAATCAGCTCGGAGAAGTGCTCGACGCCACCCGTGTGCACCACCACGGGACCGGCGACGACGGCGATGCGGCCGCCGCTCTTCTTCACCTCGCGCATCATCGCGGCAATCCGCGCCACGCTCCCTTCGACGCGCCGCTCCGAGGACACGTCGTTGCTCATGAACGCGAAGCCGAGGCGGTCGCGCTCGCGGAACTCCGGCGTGACGCGAATCCCTTCGTGGCCGCAGACGACCGCCTCGCCGGCCTTCACGTCGCGCAGCTTCCGGCAGGCCGGCCGTCCGTCGCTGACGACGATCACCGCGTCCATCCGCTGCTGTTCGACTTCTTTCCAGCGTCCGCCCACGCGCACGTGGGTGCGGTGGTTGGTCGTCGAATAGAAATCGTCGGGGACGCAGCGGTCCTTCTCGGCCGGTTTGACCAGCGCGTCGCGCTCGCGGACGGGGTGGCAACCCCAGGTGGTCAGTTGCTGGAGCAGCTCATCCAGCTGATGCGTATCGGTCGCCGTGATCCGCATCTCGATGCGCGAGGCGTCGTCGTTGGTGCGGCCGATGTCGAACTTGAGGATTTCGTACTGAGCCTTGTATTCGATGATCTTGTCGAAAATTGCCGACAGATGGCCGGAGTCGATCAGGTGACCCTCGGCCTCGATCGTGTCGTGGGCAGCCATGGGTGCCCATTCTAGCGTCGTGGCGCCTGCGCGCCCGGGGGTGCTCGTCCGGTACGGTTCGTGCTGGAAACGCGGCGTCGAGGTACGCATGGCGAGACGGGCAGTCGTCAGGCTGGGGATTCCGGCGTTGATCGTCGCGGTGCTGGCCGTGGTGGCGCTCTGGCGCATCGGTCCGCCGCCGCGGAACGCGAGCGCCGTCGGGGCGACGGGGACGACGGGAACGAGCGTCGAAAAAACGTTGACGGCGCCGATCACCACGCTCGCGGAGGTGATGTCGAACAACTCCGTCGGACGCGAAGCGTCGCTCGAGCACGTCAACATCCGGGAAAGCGCCGGCGATCGGTTCTACTGGATCGGCTCCGGCGACGACCGGCCCACCTTCGTCGTCCTCGACCCCGACGTGAAGCGCACGACGGAGACGACGCTGCGGCCCGGCGCGCGCGTGACGCTGATTGGCATCGTCCGGCCCGTGCCCACCGCCGCGGACGTCGAGCAGAAGTGGCATCTGCCGGCGGCCACCGCCGCGCTGATCGCGGAGTCAGGCACCTACCTGTACGTCACGGAGATCCGGAACTAGCGTCGTCGGTTCTCTGATTCGCACGCCGCGACGGGCCTGCCCACTCATTCACGGATCTTCCGTTCACTCGCCTTGCACGACGCACGCGCCGATAACACGGGTATCGGGTTCGAGTCCTTTCCCTGGGGTATCCGCAATGCGTCGTCTCGTCGTCCTGATGATCCTGCTGCCGTCCGCAGTGGCCGCCGCCGCCGCCCTGGGCACGCAGTTCGTGCTTCGCGATTACTCGGTTGACGTCTTCCATCTCCAGCCGCGGAACCAGCTCCACGAGCATCCGATCGGTCATGACTGGGTCGCGGCGACCGAGCAGGAATGGATCGTCACCGACGTCGTTGGCGCGATCGACGGCATCGCGCGTCTGACGCCCGACGTCAAGGTCACGGTCCACTCGAGCGCCCTCGATGCGAACGGACCGCGGCGCGCGGCGAACACGGCCTTTGACGTGGTCGCCGACGGCGTGTCGATGCGCGTCGCCGTCGTAGATCACATCTGGTCGCCCGAGATGTATGCGCCGCTGGCGGCCAGGTTGCTCGGCGCTTCAGCGCCTCCGGCAGCGGATGGCGATCTGGACGCACGCACGGCGCTCGTCGATCGCCGCGTCGAGACGCTGCTCGACGCGAACCGCCGGATCTCGGCGTCCCTTCAGACCAACATGCGATCCGCGCCGGCGCACGAGGCCGCGGCCGTCCTGATCGGCGCCTTTGCCCTTCGTGAATCGGCGAACTTGTTCACCGACGTACGGCCGGCGCTGTCGCGTATGACGGCGCACCTGGCGGTCGCGCGCGCGCTTCGCGGAACGGCGCCGCCGTCTCGCGACGGACTCCTGGCGCTGGCGATTCTCGCGGAAGGCGCGGGGTTGCAGCGGCAGGCGCTGGAGGCGACGGATCGATTCGAGAGCGGATCCTCGAGCGACGCCGACCACGCCTGGTCGCGTGCCATGCGCCTGCGCATCACGGGCGATTGGCGCATGTACCAGCCCTCGCAGCTGACGACCCTCGCGGAGCAGATCGAATACGCCCGCGCACTTCGCGAGCACGTCGACCTCAACGCCATGATGGCGTTCCTGGACACGATCCGGCCGGTCGACGTCGCCGACTGGCACCGCTTCGCCATCTCCAGCCGCTACGCGTATCCGAACATCGAGGGCGGCCATCGCTTCGCGTCCGGGGCAGTTCCCGGTGAATTATCGGAGGCGCGCCGGGCGTGGAATGCCCTGCACGACCAGCCGATCGAGAGTGAAGACGCGCTCATCGCGGCGTTGAACGACCGCCCCGGTCGAACGCCCGTCTATCGCACCCCAGAGGGAACTCGCGTGGAGGTCCTCGACTGGGGCACGTGGGCCGCTTCATCGCAGCGCCACGTGTGCAGTGCGCTCGTGCTGATGCTGATGCACGCCCACAACCTCCGCGGCGACGATGCCATCGACCCGCAGTGGCGGGAGCTCGATCGCCATTTCAGCGGTCTCGCGCTGTATCCGCTCGTGGGACGCTGGGCGCTCGACATCCACGCCGTGGTGAGCACGCCCGACTATCAGCGCGTCATGGCCGCCGCACGCCCCGTTGCCGAACACGCGCCCGAGCTGTTGACCGCCGCGGCATGGAATTACCTCCTTCAACCGCCACACGGGACGCGTCTCGCGGATCCGTTTCCGATCGATCGCGCGTGGTTCGAGTCCGGCTCGCCGGCCGGCACCGCCTTCGATCTCGACCATCGCGCCCTGCAGGCGGGGTGCCCGTGGAAGGCCGACCTCGGCGATGTCGCCAGGTGGGCGCAGGAGCGCCCCTACGACGACTGGACGCAATGGTCCTCCGCGTGGCTGCCCGTCACCGGGAAGCCGAGCCTGACGGCCGTGCGCAAGGCGATGGGTCCGTTGCTCGACTACCACGTCGGGGCCGTGACGCTGCTGTATGAATACATGGACATGTCGGTGGACGACCGCGTCGAGCTCGGGAGGAAGATGTGCGAGCTCAACCCCGACGCGTGTGTGCGCGTCGCCGACCTGCTGCTCCTCGATCATCGTGAACGAGACGCGGTGGCCGCGTACGAGCGCTGGATCGCGAACGCCCGCGACGAAGTGACGGTGTCGAACAGCGTCTCATGGCTGGCACGGTACTACCGCGATGTCGGACGGACCGACGATGCCCGGACCATCGCGACGCGGGCCGGCCACACCGGCTCGGCGCGCGGACTACGAACGCTCGGCGAACAGCTCGAGGCCGAGGGACGCGACGCGGAGGCTGAAGACGTCTATCGCGACATCGCGGATTCCTATCCAAATGTCACCGAACCGCTCGGCACGTTCCTCCTGAAACGCGCGCTCGCGACGCGTGACGCCGCTCTCCAGGCCGAGGCAATGAACCTCCTGCGCAGCATCTACCCGGACGGCCTGCAGCGCCCCAACACGTACGAGCTCGACGCCGTCCCGCGCGACGGCGCGGTCTTCGGCAATTTCGGCCGCCGCCCCTCGAGCGTTGGATTCCGGGCCGACGACATCATCGTCCGCGTAGACGGATGGCGCGTGCGGACCGCCGCGCAGGTGATCGAGGCGATGTGGCTCGACGCCGGCAATCCGGTTGCCTTCACGCTGTGGCGCGGAGGGAAGTACCAGGAGGTGCGCCTGACCGTGCCGCAGCACTACCTTGGCGTGGTGTTCAGGGACTACGTGCCGTCAGCACGCCCCCAATAGAGTGCGGCGGCGTCCGTGTCCTACTTGCCGTCGGGGACGAACCTGTAGCCGACGCCGCGGATCGTCTGCAGGTACCTGGGCGAGTCGGGCCGGTCCTCGACGTACTTCCTCAGGCGCACGATGAAGTTGTCGATCGCGCGCGTGTCGGTCTCCTCGTGCAGGCCCCACACGTTCTCGAGCAGCGCGCCGCGCGAGACCGGCTGCCCGGCGTGCGTCACGAGGTAGCGCAGCAGGTCGCACTCCATCTGTGTCAGCCGGTACGACTTGCCGCCCGCCTGCACCTCCATCGCCGTGAAGTCGAGCGTGCGATCGCCGAAGGTGTAGACGTCGCGTGCCGGCGCGGCCGGCCCCTCGAGCGGCCTGCCGCGGGCGGGGTCGACGGGCGTCTCGTTCCAGCGCCGGCGCCGCAGCAGGCCGTTGATGCGGGCGATGAGAATCGCGAGCTCGAACGGCTTTGGCAGGTAGTCGTCGGCGCCGGCCTCGAACCCCTTCAACACGTCTTCCGCCCGGTTGCGCGCGGTGAGCATCAGGATCGGCAGGAACTGTCCCGCCGACCGCAGCGCGGACGCGACGAAGAAGCCGTCGCGCCCCGGCAGCATCACGTCGAGCACGATGATGTCGAACGCCCGCTTTTCGTCGAGGACGAGCGCCAGCGCGCGCTCGCCGTCGGCCGAGATGACCACGTCGTGCCCCTCGGCTTCGAGGTTGAAGCGAAGGCCGTCGGCGATGTGCTGCTCGTCTTCGACGACGAGGATGTGGCTCATGGGGGGGATTCAGGCCGGGATGCGGGATCCGGGATCCGGGGTCCGTTTCATGAGGCGAGGCGTGGGAGCTCGAGCGTGAACGTCGCGCCGCGCCCTTCGCCCTCGCTCTGCGCGAAGACGCGGCCGCCGTGCGCGCGCGCGATCGACCGGACGATGTAGAGCCCGAGGCCGGTGCCCTTCACCTGCTTCAACCCGCGTGTCTGCACGCGATAGAAGCGGCGGAAGATCCGTTTCAGCTGCTTGCGCGGGATGCCGACGCCGCGATCCTGCACTCGCACCCAGACCGTGTCCGGCGAAGGGGCGGCGACCGACACCGTTACCCGCACCGCGTCGCTCGAGTACTTCACCGCGTTGTCGAGCAGGTTGGTGAGCGAGGTGCGCAGCTCCTCGGCATCGCCGCGAACCATCAACGGCCCCTGGTCGTGCGATTCAAGCGCGATGGCGCCCGGCTGGAGGTGATGCCGCGCGATCGCCAGGTCCATGCATTCGCGCGCCAGGGCCGACATGTCCACCGGCGCGCGCGCGATGACCTTCGGCTTCTGGCTCGCGACGCCGGCCCGCAGCACCTGCTCGACCGTGCGGTTGAGGCGATCCGCGTCGGCCAGCATCACGTCGTAGAAGCCGCGGCGCTGGTCGTCGTTCAGCGCGCGCGACTGCAGCGTCTCGAGGTAAAGGCGGATCGACGCGATGGGCGTCTTGAGCTCGTGCGTGACCGAGTTGATGAAGGTGTCGTGGTCCTCGTTCCGCCGGATTTCCATGACGAGGAACACGGTGTAGACGATCAGCCCGGCGATGATCAGGCCGAACGTGATGATGCCGAAGATGAGCACGCGAAGCCGCGCGCGCTCGGCGGTGATGACGATCCAGCCGATGTTCAGCGAGATCGCCCCCGCCACGAGGAGGACGCACAGGGCGACGAAAAAGGCGATCGCCTTCTGGCGCCGGGTCACTCCGTCATTCTAGGTAATCCAAAATGCAAAATTCAAAATCAAACCGTCCCGCGGCGCCCGGAAATGCAAAATGCGAAATTCAAAATGCAAACCGTTCCCGCGTACGAAGAAAAAGGGGTGAAGGCGCGGCGGCGTTCACCCCCTGGTTTCAAACCACGTAGGGTTTGAATTTTGAATTTTGAATTGCTCAGGCCACCGCTTCTTCGGCCGGCATCACCGCGTCCTCGGTGGTGACGACGTGGGCGATCTTGGCCACCTTGATGTCCCAGGCGAGGCCGAGCCACCGCAGCAGCGTGATGCCCATCCAGTTGAAGTCGATCTCGTACCACGCCAGGCCGTGGCGGGCGGACACCGGGTGCGCGTGGTGGTTGTTGTGCCATCCCTCGCCGAAGGTGATGAGCGCCACCCACCAGTTGTTGGTCGAGTCGTCGCGCGTCTTGAACCGGCGCGACCCCCAGAGGTGCGTCGCCGAGTTCACCAGCCACGTGCAGTGGAGGCCGAACGTCGTGCGGAAGAAGATGCCCCAGAGCACGTAGGGGATGCCGCCGAAGGCGAGCAGCGCGAAGCCGACGATGACGTTCGAGACCCAGTGCCAGTTGGAGAGGAAAACGTGGACGCGGTCGCGGCAGAGGTCCGGGCAGTACTTCGAGAGCACCGCCGCGTCGTGATGCAGCCCCTCGCCGGTGAGAATCCATCCCATGTGCGCCCACCACGTCCCCTCGCGCGGCGTGTGCGGGTCGCCTTCACGGTCGGACTTCTGATGATGGATGCGGTGCGTCGCGACCCAGAAGATGGGCCCACCCTCGAGCGCCAGCGTGCCGCAGAAGGTGAGGAAGTACTCCACCCACTTGTACGTCTTGTAACCGCGGTGCGTGAGCAGGCGGTGATACGACATGCCGATGCCGAGCATGCCGCCGACGAAGTAGAGGATGAGCGCCGCCAGCAGCGCGCCTTTCGTCACGAAGAAGAACGCGGCGAGCGCGCCCACGTGGAACGCGGCCATCGCAACGGCGGTGACCCCGTTCAACCCCTTCTGATACTTGCGCCCGTACAGGAGCGTCGGCTGCACCACGAATCGATCCTCCACTGTCTGTTATCGGAATAGAGCGGTAGCACGATAACAAGCAGGGGCGCAGCCGACTGTAATAGTTGTGTACTTTCGGTAACTTACTTGGCGAGCACGGGATACGGATTGATCGCGTCGCCCTTCCACCACGCGTGATCCGTGCCGAGACGTGCAATTGCGAAATGGAGGTGCGGCGCGTTCTCCGATGCGTTCCCGGTGCTGCCGACGTACCCGAGCAGCTGACCGCGGCTGATCGGTTGATGTTCGGCGAGCCCGGCCACGTAGCGATCGAGGTGGGCGTAGTAGTACGAGAAGGTTTGTGTCGGATCGAACTGGTAGATCGTCAGCCCTCCAGCCTTGCTCGTGAACAGCTTCGCAATCGTTCCGTCATCGACCGCGTGCACCTCGGTGCCCCGCGGCGCCATGATGTCGATTGCGTCGTGCCGCCGTCCGAGCGCGCGCGCATCGTCGAAGGTGTCCTGGAGCGCGGACGCGTTGACGCCCTTGACCGGGATCAACAGGTGCCGCTGCGTCAGCGCGCCAACAGCGTCGCCGAGCGGCGCCGGCGCCGCCTCCACTGCCAGTGAGCGTGGAACCGCGGTCGCGCGGGGAGCGGCCGCTTCCGCCGACGCCACCACGCCGGAGGTCGCGACCCCCGACGTCGCCACGCCGGAGGTCGCCACGACGGCGGGGTCGCGCGCCGACAAGGGCTTCTCGTTGTGCGCGATCAACGCGGTCGCGGCGAGCGCGCCGACGGCGAAGCTCAAGCCGATGACGAGCGCGCGCCTGCGCAGCCGCTCCGCCCGCCGCCGATCTACGCGTCTCATTCCCTGAACACCACCGGCGTTCCAACCTTCACCAACTGCGCAAGACGGTCGGCGTCCCAGTTCGTCAGCCGGACGCAGCCGTGCGATTCCACGTGGCCAATCTTCGACGGCTCCGGCGTGCCGTGAATGCCGTAATGCGGCTTCGACAGGTCGAGCCAGGCGATGCCGACGGGGTTGTTGGGCCCGGGCTGCAGCGTCGCCTTGCGATCGCCGGGCGTCGCGTCCCAGAACAGGTCCGGGTTGTAGTGGAACTTCGGATTCCGCTGGACGCCGGTCACCTTCCACATGCCGATCGGCAACGGGTCGTGTTCGCTACCGCTCGTCACGGGCGCGTGCATCAGGATCTTTCCGCTCGCATCCTCCACCGTCAGCGCACTGGTCCCCTTCGTCACGTAGACCGTGACGTCGGGAGCGGCCGGCGCACGCGAAGCGGGTTTGCCGGGCGAGGCCTGTCGGCCCGACGTGGCCACCGGGGATGACGCCGACGAGGCTGGTTTACTCGAGGCGGCAGGCGGTGCTGCTGGTTTGGTCGCGGCGGTCTGGGCTGTTTTGGTCGCGGCGGTCTGGGTGGAGGAGCCGGGCACGAACGGCTCGACGTTCGGCACCATGATCGTCTCGCCGGCCTGAAACTTGGCCTGCGGATTCAACTGCTGCAGCAGCGCCGGGCTGCTGTGAAAGCGTTCGGCGAGCGCCTCGAGCGGCGTCCGGTAGTTCAACGCGTCGAGCGCGGCCTGGTCCGGCAGATTCACCGGGATGTCGGCAGTAAACGGTCCCGCGACGTCGGCGTCGGTGATCGTGTAGTCCGTCAGCGGGGCGACGTCGTTGAGCAGCGACAACGGCTGATCGTGCGACTGCTTGAACGCGTCGAGCGCGCGCTGGAGGTTCTTCCCCGCTTTGCCATCGATCTCGCCCGGCGAGAAGCCCGCGCGGTCGAGCGCGACCTGCGTCGCGAGCACTTCGCTGACGACGGGCGCAGTTGGCTTGGCGGCGGCGAACGAAAGCGCGCAGCACAGCAGGGCAAGTGGTCTCATGGGGAAATCCGGTGCAAAGGGCGGTCCTCGGGTATCCTGCGAAGGATGCGGGCTCCCTCGCTGAAACGCGAAGATGAGGTGAATCTCGACACTGAGCCGCTCGCGCGGAAAGTATTCGCGCTGAGCATCCACGCGGACTACAAGTGCCACCAATCGGGCGCCTGCTGTACGGCTGACTGGGACGTCCCCGTTGAGCTGCCGCTGTATCGCTCGCTCGACGAGGCGCTCGGGTCCGGGCGGGTTGCGCCTCCCGGGCAGGCTGAGCCGCACTCGCCGGCGCTGATGGTCGAGGACGACCTGCCGGATGGCGCCGCGGCCATGGTCGCGCGAACGGCGAGCGGTGACTGCGTCTTCTATCACCGCCACTCCGGCCTCTGCGTGATCCATCGCGATCTCGGCGAGCCGATGCTGCCGGCGACGTGCCGGCACTTTCCACGCCTGGCGGTGCGCGATGCGCGCGGCACGTTCATCTCGCTGACGCATTACTGTCCGACGGCGGCGTCGTCGCTGTTTCGCGAGGACGTGCCGGTCGCGATCGTGGAATCGCCGCCGGCGTTTCCCGACGCGGCGTACGAGGGTCTCGTCGTGACAGACGAGGACTGGCCGCCGCTGCTGCGTCCGGGCGTGCTGGCGGACCCCGGCAGCTACGATGCGTGGGAACGGCACATGGTCGCGCGCTGCGCGGAGCCCGGGCTCTCACCGGAAAGCGTGATTGCGACGCTCGCGCGCGACGCGGGCATCGTGCAAGCGGTGATGCCGGTGACCGCCGACGCCATCACCAACGCCATCGCCCAGCTTCCACTCGCCGCCGCCGTCTCGGCCGTCCCCGAGTTGCTCGACACGAGCCTTGCCGATCATGCCGAGGCGATGCAGGCAGTCCCCGACGACTGGCGGCCGGAGGCGGATACGGGCGGCCTTGCCGCCGCATACGTGCGCGACGTGCGGCCCTGGTGGAACGCGTGGAACGCGCCGCTGAAGCGCTACCTCGCCGCGAAGGCGTTCGCGTCGTGGACCGCGTACCAGGGGCGCGGCTTCCGGACGATCGTTCGTGGTCTCGAGGCCGCGCTGGCGCTCGTCCGCGTCGAGGCGGCGCGGCAGTGTCGCGACGCCGGCCGCCCGCTCGATGCGGCGCTGCTGCGCGAGGCATTCAGGCAGGCCGACTTCCTCCTCAATCACCTCGCCGCCGGTGACGAGCTCGCCGACTCATGGTCCAAGGTCGAGGCATAGCGGTTGCAACCGCCGCGGTCCATGGACGCTCTGGACCTGATCAAGCAAGACCATAAGCGGCTGAAGAAGCTCCTGCAGGAGACCCTCGAAGCGAAGGAAGCGGACCGCGAGTCGTGCATGGACCACCTGCGCACCGAGCTGGTGGCGCACGAGCGGATCGAAGAGGAAGTCCTCTACCCGCGGCTGCGCGACGAGAAGAAGGCGCGCGAAAGCGTGCTCGAGGGGTACGAAGAGCATCACGTCGCCGACGTCATTCTCGATGAGCTGCTCGATGTCCCGCCCGAAACCGACGTGTGGAAGGCAAAGGTCAAGGTGCTGAAGGAGAACGTCGAGCACCACATGGACGAAGAGGAGAGCGAGCTCTTCAAGAAAGCGCGGGCGGTGCTCGACTCCGACGAGCTCCATCGCCTCGGCGATCAGATGGCCGAGATCAAGCGCTCGGCGGAAGAATAAGAGGCCGGTCCCGCCTCTATCCGAACACAGCGACCACGGGTCCGTGGTCGCTCGTTCCCACCTCACGCTGCACGACGCACGACGCGGCCCGACCGGCGATCGACTGCGCCGCCAGCACGTAATCGAGCCGCCACCCGATGTTGCGCTGCTTCATGTTGCGCCACGGCGCCCACCAGGTGAACAGGTCGGCGTTGTCGGGCTCCAGCGTGCGATGGACGTCCACGAGCCCCCGGCTGATGACCCGCTCGATGAGCGCGCGCTCCTCCGGCAGCTGGCCGATGGCGCGCGGCTTCCGCTCCTTCGGATGCACGTCCATGTCGGTCCGCGCCACGTTCAGGTCGCCGCACATGATGAGCGGACGGCCCGCCGACGCAAACGCGGCGGCGTAGGCGTCCATCGCCTCGAGGAAGCGCATCTTCGCGGGAAAATCCTTGCCGCCGTTCGGCACGTAGATCGACGCGACCGTCGCCTGCGGCAGCTCCGCGCTGACGATGCGGTGCTCGTAGTCGAACTCGGGATGACGAAACACGGGCCGGTCGGGATGCGTCGCCTTGCGCACGTGCAGCCCGACGCCCGAGTAGCCCTTGCCGCCGTGCCAGTAGCACCAATAGCCTTCGAGCTCGCAGAGCCACACCGGCAACTGGTCGATGCCGGCCTTGATCTCCTGCAGGCAGATGACGTCGGGCGTCTCGCGCTCGATGAAGTCCTGCAGCTCGGCCTGCCGCGCGCGAATGCCGTTCACGTTCCAGGTCGCGATCTTCATCTCGGGCAGGGTACACGCGATTGCACATGGCGGCCACACGGCCCGCGCGGAGGACTATGATCGACGCGCGGTGATCAATATCGGACGGTCCGTCGCCTGCGTGCTCGCGCTGATCTTTGTCGGCGCGGCTGCACCGCGTACGCAGTCACCGCTCGCCGCGGTGACCTCACCGAAGGCGCAGTTCGGCTTCGACATCGGCGACGACTACGTCCTGGCGAACTATACGCAGATCGAGGCGTACTGGAAGAAGCTCGACGCCGAGTCCGATCGGCTGTCGCTCGTTGACATCGGGCGGTCGGAAGAGGGGCGCACGCAGTGGATGGCGATCGTCTCCGCGCCGGAGAACATCCGCGCGCTCGACCGCTACAAGGAGATCTCCAGGCGCCTGGCCCGCGCCGAGACGCTCGGCGACGATCAGGCGCGCGCGCTGGCGGCGGCCGGCAAGGCGATCGTCTGGATTGACGGCGGCCTGCACGCGACCGAGGTGCTCGGCACGCAGCAGCTGATCGAAACGGCATATCAACTCGTCAGCGCTACAGACGAGGAGACGCTGCGGTTCCTCCGCGACGACATCATCCTGCTCGTCAACTGCAATCCCGACGGGGAGGAACTGACCGCGAACTGGTACATGCGCGAGCCGGAGCCGGCGAAGCGGACGCTCGCCGGTCTGCCGCGCCTCTACCAGAAGTACGCCGGGCACGACGACAACCGCGACTTCTACATGTCCACGCAGGCGGAGACGATCAACATGAACCGCGTCCTCTACAAGGAGTGGTTCCCCCAGATCGTCTACGACCATCACCAGACCGGTCCCGCCGGCACCGTGATGTTCGCGCCGCCGTTCCGCGACCCGTTCAACTACGTGTTCGATCCGCTGATTCCGCTCGGCATCGACCAGCTCGGCGCGGCGATGCACGGGCGCTTCGCCGCCGAAGGCAAGGCCGGCGTGACGATGCGCCGCGGTTCGACGTACTCGACCTGGTGGAACGGCGGACTGCGGACGACCGCGTACTTTCACAACCAGATCGGCCTCCTCACGGAAGCGATCGGCAACCCGACGCCCGTGGACATCCCGTTCGTCGCCGAGCGCCAGGTGCCGAGCGCCGACCTGCCGTTTCCGATCGCGCCGCAGCGGTGGCGCTTCCGGCAGGCGATCGACTACGAGCTGACGGCCAATCGCGCGGTGCTCGACGCGGCCTCGCGCTATCGCGAGACGCTGCTCTTCAACATGTACCGGATGGGGAAGAACTCGATCGAGCGCGGCAGCCGCGACACGTGGACGCTGACGCCGCATCGCCGGACGCGGGAGCCGCAGTCGCGCGATGCGCGCGGCTACGTCCTCAGCGCGGACCAGCCCGACTTTCTCACCGCGACCAAGTTCGTCAACACGCTGCTGCTCAACGGCGTCACCGTCCTGCGCGCGACGGCGCCGTTTGCGGTCGGCGGCACGCACTATCCCGCGGGCTCGTTCGTCGTCAAGACGAACCAGGCGTTCAGGCCGCACGTGCTCGACATGTTCGAGCCGCAGGATCATCCCGACGACATTCCGTACCCCGGCGCGCCGCCGACGCCGCCCTACGACAACGCGGGCTGGACGCTGGCGTTCCAGATGGGCGTCAAGTTCGATCGCATCCTCGACGGCTTCGACGGGCCGTTCGAGACGATCGCCGACGCGGTGAAGCCCCCGGCGGGGCGCGTGGTGTCGTCCGCGGGCGCGTCGGGCTTCCTCGTCAGCCATCGGCAGAACGACGCGTTCGTCGCGGTGAACCGGCTGCTGAATGCCGGCGCCGAGGTGTCGTCACTGCGCGACACGTTTTATGTCAGCGGCGCCGGCGCGGTTCCCGTGCTGCAGAAAGCTGCCGCCGACCTCGGGCTGACGTTCACCGCCGTGTCGCAGCCGCCGCCGGGCGGCCGGCCACTGCGGCCCGTGCGCGTCGGCCTGTGGGACCGCTACGGCGGCTCGGTTGAGAGCGGCTGGATACGGTGGCTGCTCGAACGCTACGAGTTCCCGTTCGAGGTCGTGTATGCGCCGGCGCTCGACGAGGGCAACCTGAAGGCGAAGTTCGACGTCCTGATCTTCCCGACGGGGGCGATTCCCGCGCGCGACGCGGCTGCGCAGGCGCCACCGGCCAACGTCCCCGATGAGTACCGCACGCGCCTCGGCGCGGTGACGGTGGCGCGCACGGTTCCGGCGCTCAAGGCGTTCGTCGAGGCCGGCGGGACGCTCATCGCCATCGGCAGCTCGACGACGGTGGCGCGACATTTCGGGTTGCCGGTATCGGGTGCGATCGACCTGCCGCGCAGCACGTTCTACGTCCCCGGCTCGATCCTGCGCGCGAGCGTGGACACGAGCAGCCCGCTGGCGTTCGGGCTCGAGCCGCAGGCCGACGTGTTTTTCGACGACAGCCCGGCGTTCGCGCTCGGCCCCGAGGCCGCGGGCGCGGGCGTCCGGCGCGTGGCGTGGTACGACACGGAGACGCCGCTCCGCAGCGGCTGGGCGTGGGGTCAGGCTTCGCTGAACGGAAGCGCCGCGGTCGTCGATGCGCCGCTCGGCCGGGGGCGCGTGCTGCTCTTCGGCCCGGAGATCACGTTCCGCGCGCAGTCGCACGGAACGTTCAAGTTCCTCTTCAACGGGATCTACTACGGCAGCGCGCCGCCGGCGTCGAGCCAGGCCTTGGCGCTCTCGCGCAGCGACTGAACGCCCGCCGCCAGCTCGCGGGTGACCGCATCGGCGCCGGCGAGGTCGCCGCTGGCGGCCATGGTTTCGAGCGTGCGCGCGGCCTCCACCGCGTCCGGCACACCAAAGGCGACGAGCGATCCACGGAGCTTGTGCGCCGCCGCGCGCAACGCGGCGCCGTCGCCCGTGCCGACAGCCGTCCGCACCGCGTCGATCTGCGCGGGCGTGGTGTCGACGAGCAGCCGGGCGAGATCGCGGACAAGCGCTTCGTCCCCGTATTCCTGCAGCAGCAGCTCGGCGTCAAACGGCGGCATGCCGTCGATTGTACGCAATGATCTTTCGCGTGGACGAGCGGTTGCCGGCCCTGGCTGCACGGCTTCGCGCGGCGCGGCGCGTCACGGTGATGACGGGCGCGGGCGTGTCCGCCGCGAGCGGCGTTCCGACGTTCCGGGGACCCGGCGGACTCTGGCGGACCTATCGTCCGGAGGATCTCGCCACGCCGGACGCGTTCGCGCACGACCCGGCTCTCGTGTGGGAGTGGTACGCGTGGCGGCGCGAGAAGGTCGCCGCCTGCACACCGAATGCGGCACACGAGGTCCTCGCGCGGTGGTCACACCGCGACCCGCGCGGCGCCGACAGTTCGGGTCCGCGTGCGCACACGGTCCACGTCATGACGCAGAACGTGGACGACCTGCACATGCGCGTCGGCACGCGCGGCCTCATTCGGCTGCACGGCTCGCTCTGGGAGCTCAAATGCTTCGACGGCTGCGGGCAGGGCGCGACACCGTGGCGCGACGAGCGCGTGCCGCTGCCGGACGCGGTGCCGCGCTGCCCCTATTGCGGCGGGCACGCGCGGCCGGCGGTCGTCTGGTTCGGCGAGCCGCTCGACCCCGCCGACGTCGAGCGCGCCTCGGACGCGACGGCCTGCGACCTGTTCCTCACGGTGGGTACGTCGGCGGTCGTGTATCCGGCCGCGGGCTTCGCGCGCCACGCCCAGGCGCAAGGCGCGTTCACCGTGGAGATCAACCTCGAGCCGACGCCGGCGTCGCCGGTGGTGGACCTGTCGATCCTCGGCGCGGCGGAGGAAGTGCTCCCGGCGCTCGATCGGCTGCTCGTTTCGGGGTGATACGATCGCGCCATGCACAACCCCTTCGTCCCGGAAACGCTCGAGGGCTGGAGCATCCTGCACCTGATGTATCGCGTCCGCTGGGACCGCGTGCGCACGATGGGCGAAGCGGATCGGCGGCGCGCCGCGGACGAAGCCGTGTCCGCGCTCGCGGTGCCCGACGCCGGCTCCACCTCGCTCGTCCAGGTGCTTGGCCACAAGGCCGACCTCATGGTCATCTGCTTCCGCAGCGGCTTCGAGCAGCTCGCGGAGGCGCAGCTCGCCCTGTCGCGCACGTCGCTCCACGACCTGCTCGAACCGACCTCGTCGTACGTCTCGATCGTCGAGCTCGGCATGTACGAGATGACGGCGAAGATACACGCGCAGGTGGGCGCCGCGCACAAGGCGGGCAGCGAGGAGTTCGACCGCGCGTTCGAATCCGAGATGGAGACGCAGCGGCAGCGCGTGATGGGCCGGCTGTTCCTCGACATGCCCGGCGCGCGCTACGTCTGCTTCTACCCGATGAACAAGCGCCGCGGCGAAGCGCTCAACTGGTACTCGGAGACCTTCGATCGCCGCGCGTCGATGATGCGCGAGCACGGCATGATCGGGCGCCACTATGCGGGCAAGGTGACGCAGGTGATCTCGGGATCGATCGGCTTCGACGACTGGGAGTGGGGTGTCGACCTGTTCGCGCAGGATCCGCTCACGTTCAAGAAGTTGATCTACGAGATGCGATTCGACGAGGCGAGCGCGAAATTCGCCGAGTTCGGTCCCTTCTACACGGGCGTGCAATTCGCGCCGGGGCAGCTCGCGGAGTACCTGAATGGGCGGGTTCCGACGTTAGCGGGCTAGCGGCGTCGCCACAGGAATTGTGATCCAATGGAGCGTTTTGGTACCGGTTGGTTGGATCACAAAAGTGCACGCCCCCGGGTAACTTCCACATCCTGAAGCCCTAGCGTCCCCCCGCGGCGACACTTCTTACAGGCGCGGTAATTGCTGGGTTCTCTACTACCACGTGGAGAACGCAATGACCGCCCAGGACGCATTCATCGCCCGGCTTCGACGACATCGCGAGCGCAATCACGTCACCCTTGACGAGATCGTCAGCCAGACGCGCATCAAGCGCGAGCAGCTCGAGGCGTTCGAGCGCGGCGACCTCGAGACGTGGCCGCGCGGCATCTACGCGCGCGCCTGGGTTCGCGGCTACGCGAGCGTCGTCGGCCTCGATCCGATCGACACGGTCGATGAATTCTGCAAGCTGTTTCCGCAGGGCGATCGCCGGGCGCAGGGAACGATCCGCGATTTCGCGGCGATCATCGCCCACCCGACCACCTACCAGGACGAGTTCCAGCACGTTGCCGACGAAGATCGGCGGCGCTCTGCGGAGGTGGACGTGGACGATCGACGGTCTCCGCGCGTGAACGTGATGCGCGGGCGTCCGACGCTGTTCGACCAGGTGATGCGCGTGATGCGCGGCCTGCGCGGACCGCGCTCGGCCAGCAGCCGCGCCGTGCGGTCCGTGCAGCACCCGAACTGATTGCCTACGACGCGCTTGGCAGGATGCGCGGCAGCAGCGTGACGCGCCGCGCGACCTTCCCGCGCACGCGTCCGTCCACCCCGAAAATCTCGCCCTTCACCCGGTAGAGTCCCGCCGGCAGCTCCCGCACGTCGAAAATCACCCGCCGCGGGCTGTCGACGCCGGCGAGCGCCTGCTCGCCGTGCCAGCAGCAGTCGTCCCCGATCGCGCTGATCTTCAGGAGACGGTTCTCGGGGTGTGGCGCGATGTCGATTTGAATCAGCACGTCAGCGCCTCTTTTCGGGAAGGTGGTCGGTGGCCGCCGCAGGCGCCGCCGGCGTGCACGGCGCGGGCACGGCCGTGATTCCCGCGCGCGACGCCACACTGGCGCTCCTGATCTGCTGCTCGAGGCGCGCGAACTCGTGCGCCAGGACGGTGAGCGCGAACTCCATCTGCGCGTTCTCCGCCTGCCAGTCGTACTTCATCGGATTGGGGATGATGGTGCCCGGGATCGCGCCGCGCTCCGACTCGAACGCGTGGAGCAGGTCGACGAGCCGCTGATCGCGGGTCGCGATCGCGTCCGGGATGTCGGTCGCCGTGATGCGCGCCGCGAGGTCGGCCTGGTTCGCCGCGTCGGCGAGGAACACCAGGTAGCAGGTCTGCAGCGCGTTGTCGCGCAAGGCGAGCAGGCGCAGCCCCGACACGCCCGCGACCGTGCTCTCGTCGGTCATCTCGAACCGTGCCTGCGCGGCCGCGGCTCCGGCGGCGAGCGCGTAGACGACAACAGTTGCCGCTGCGAGACGTGGTGTCACGCCGCCCGATCGAGGCAAGCGGTATACCGCGCGCTTTTTGCGCCAGATGCCCGTCTTCCGCGCGCGACTCCCGGCATTCGGCCACCGCGCTCACGACATGCCGCTAATCGCAACGGGCACCGTGCCGCACACCCCGGAACGCGGCGCAATCCGCGCGTTTGTCGAGCGATGTTTACCGTGCCCCTGATGCCAATCTTGCGCATGCCGCTGCCGTGGGCCGCAATTCGCGTCGATGCCCCCGTCACGCGCCGGGCGCGATGCTGAGCACGTAATCGCGGACGAGCAGTCCTGACTGGACGACGGAATCGGTCGCGCGGTCGAGGCCGCGGGTCAGCTCGGAGAGCACGTAGACCTCGCGGAAGTCGGTGGATGGCCCGCGCAGGACCCGCTCCCGGATGGCGCGCTCCGCCTCGTCGCTGCTGTCTTCGAGGTCGACGAGCCGATCGACGGTCACGAGGAAGCGCTCGAGGTCGGGGCGCGCGGCGCCGCGCGACAGGTCGCGCGCGTCCTCGAGGCAGCGGACGTATTCCTTGACGGCGCGGCTGGCGAGGTCCGCGAGCTGATCGAGCAGGTCCGCGACGCCGCCGTCGATGCCGGTCGGCACCAGGGTCAGGATGAACGCCGCCTCCTGCAGGTCCCGCACCGCGTTGTCGCCCTCCGACAGCAGGCGGCGCAGCTGCACGCCGTGTTCGACGCTGTCGATGGCCCGCCGCGTCCGCTGGATGATGGCGTCCGCGTCGATCTTCCACGACTTGAGCAGGACAGCGGCCTGCGCGCCGTCCACGCGCTCGTGGTTCTTCAACTGCGCGATGGCGCGGCGGATCCACTCGACGATCCCCGCGACGACGTTCGCGTGATCGGCGACCGCGCCGAGGAAGCTGCGGTCCGACCGCTGCAGGTACATCATCAGCTCGGCTTCGATCTCGTCGTCCATGAGGCGCGGCGACGCGCGGCGGGCGACGCCGGCCGAGGCGATGCGCAGCACCGACATGAGGAACCGCTTCGCCGCGTCGCGGCCGAGAATCTCGTCGAGCCGGGCGCCGTAGTGGATCTGCGTCGGCGCCGCGCGGTCGAGCGCGTTGTGAATCAGCTTCACGTCGCCGGCCTTCAGGAACGCCTCGTGCCCGATGTTGTTGTCCGCCGCCCACGTGAGCAGCTCCGTGGCGTCCGACTTCTTGACCACGCGCGACAGCCGCTTCCGCGCCCGCGTCCAGTCGATCAGGAACACCAGGCGCGAACCGAGGTGGCGGAGGAACCGCTCGAGGCCCTCGTCGTCCGACGCGGTGTACGACCCGACGTTCACGTCGAAGCCGTCCGTACTCGGGCCGTTGCCGCCGGCGCCGTGGCCGTTGCCGTCGGGGCCGGGGCCGTTGCCGTCCGTATTCCAGGTCACGTTGTGCGCGGCGAGCAGGTCGCGGACGAACTTCGCCCGCGCACGGCGCACGTCCGGGTTGATCACCGTCGCGACCAGTCCCGCGACGTGGACGACCACCATGTGGCCGCCGGTGGCGCCGACGTCGTTCTCGATCGACAGGTGATCGCCGTCGCGCGTGGCTGTCGTCTCGAGGCCGGGATGATCGAACTTGAGCGGCGCCGTTTCGTTGATGCCCTTCATGAACGCCCGCACGAGCCGCCGGTCGCTGTCGCCGAGGCCGTAGGCATGCGCGCCGTCGATCACCTCCACCGACACGGACGCCTGCAGGCGGTTCAGCTCCCAGTGCAGGTCCATCACGAGCTGGTGCAGGCTGTCGTGCCCGTTGCCCGGCAGCCTGGTGAAGGCGTCGATGGTGCTGGTTGGAACCTCGTCGTCGATGTTGGCGGGCGCGCGCGCGGCCTGCTCGTCGAGCCTGCGTCCATAGAGGGCCGCGCGCTCGGCCAGGTCGGTGTGCCAGGCAGCCGCGGCGGCAATCGGTTCCACCATGTGCCGGGCATCGCCGAGCGCGTGCTCGATGATGGACGCGATGCCCGGGATGTAGACCATCGAATTCGTCACCATCCGGCTCGCGCCGACGACCTCGTCGAGCGACGGATCCGATACGCCGCTGGCTTCGCGCCGGCTTCGAAGGTCGAGAACCTCCTGACCGGGCGCCTGCGCGTGGACGTACGCCGTCTGCATCAGCGTGAGGTAGTACTTCAACCGATCGTTGGCTTCGAGGCCGCGGTTGATCAGTTCCGGCAGCAGCAGGCTTCGCTCGCCAATCCGTTCGAGCAGACCGGCCTTCGTTGGCATATCTCGCTTCGCTCCCGTCTCAGTGGCGCGTCGGGTAGTCCGCGAACATCTGCGCCACGACCGTGTCGATCTGCTGTTCGAGGTGCGCGGTGTCGGTTTCGACCGGCACGTCGACACGCGCGCGGAAGAGTTCCCGCCGGCTGCCCGGCTGCATCATCAGGATGACGATCGTCGCGACCGGGTATTCCGGGTACGTGCCGTCGGGCGACCGGTGCGCGTGGAGGTCGACGTCCGTGCGCCGCAGCGCCCCATAGGTGACGACCACGTCGCACGATTCCTCCCCCCGCTTCACGAAGCCGAGCGATGCCAGCTCCGCGTCGATCGCGGCGACGATGTGGCGATCGAGGACGCGGTCGAACGCCGCCCATCCATTCGTCCAGGCATAGCTGTGAAGCGTCCGGAAATCGGTGTGCTTGTCCGCCTTCACCACGATGCGGTACTTCGGCATGGGCGCGGCCATGACCGCGCCCAGCAGCGCAACGCCCAGCAGCCAGATAGACATGGTCCGCGTACGCGTTTGTGCAAGCTACGATCCCCCGGTGTCACGCGGTGGGAGCGGACCTACTACGTGTACTGCCTCAAGGCCGACGCTGACGGCACGCGGTGACGCGTGACGGCACGCGGTGGCGCGTGCCGCCAGTGACGTCGAATCGCGCACGAGTTGCCGCGGTCCACGTCGCGATACCGTTCGGCACGCGCACTGCGTAGTGCGCTGCATGACTTTTACTCCACGGGCCGTTGCGTCGTCGCGGCCCACCTGTACGCGAAGCTCCGCTTCGCGATTCCGGGTCCCGGCCGGCCCGCCTGCGCTGCTTCTGTCCTCCGCTGCGCGGAGCGGGTGCGCCGGGATCCGTCGCGGTCGCTGGTCGCAGAAGTCGCGGCCAGCAACCGCGACCTCGTTGCCGGCCCCGTGCTTTGCGGGACTCCTCCTGCTCCTCGCCGGAATTCCTGTCTACGTCTGGCGGCGGCCCGAGCGTACCCGCCCACCAGTAGCGGCCCATCGTGCCCGGTGACGAACCGTCGTCATCCGTCACATCTCAGCGTCCATTTCTGCGTCAATCCGGCCGCTTCCGCGGGAGCCGATCTTGCGGATGCGCGACGCCGGAAGGGAGAAACACTTCATGCGATCAGCCACTTGTTTCATGGCCGCGGCACTGGCGCTCGGCCTGGCGGGGACAGCCGCCGCGCAGACCGGGCAGACCTACCCGGCCACCACTCAGTCAACCAACATCGGACCCTCGATCAGCCACTGGACGGCGTCCGGCTTCATCGGCTCGGGCTTCGGCACGCAGGGAGATGCACTGGGCATCGACGAGAACGCGGGAGGCGTCGCCTTCGGCGGCCAGCTCGCGTATCTCTGGCACGGGTTCGTCGGCCCGGAATTCATCGCCGACTGGGCGCCGACCTTCGACGTCACCAGCCCGTTTGTCGACAACAACCCGCGCCTCGCCTCGTACATGGCGAACCTGATCGGCGCGTTTCCGCTCGGCTCGGAAGGGCAGGTCGTGCCGTACGCGTCGGGCGGATTCGGCGGCATCGGCATGCGCGCCGACGTCATCGACCTCACGGCGCCCGACCGCGTGAGCGGCAACAGCGAGATGCGCCTGGGCACGAACCTCGGTGCCGGCATCATGGCGTTTGCCTCGAGGCGCGTCGGCTTCCGCGGCGACATCCGCCATTACTCCGCATCCACGGACGACACGCTGAACGACGGCATCAGCGTCCAGGGTCAGATCGTGCAGCGCCTCATCTCGGGTCTGTCGTTCTGGCGGACCACCGGCGGCGTGACGTTTCGCTGGTAACACCGTGAATCGGCGCGGATCGCGAGCTGCTCCCGCTGAGCGGAGCGGCCTCGCGATTCGCGATGCCAGGGGCGTTCGATTCGCTGCCCGGTCAGCACTCTCCCGGCCTGCTTACGCTGTCAGTTCCTCATCGAGGCGTGGATGACCACGGCCGTGCATCCGGCCGTGCACTTCGTGCGCGTCGCCGTCAAGCAGTTCCCGCGCATTGATCGTCCAGAAGAACTGGATCAACGTGGCGACCAGGCCGGTCCACCCCGTGTGATGGCTGGCGCCGAGCCCCGCGCCGTTGTCGCCGTGGAAGTACTCGTAGAAGAGCAGATGGTCGCGCCAGTGCGCATCGGTCTGGAATTTGCCCGCGCCGCCGAACACGGGACGCCGGCCGCGATCGTCCTTCAGGAAGATACGCGTCAGCCGGGCGGCAATCTCCTTGGCGACCTCGAAGAGGTTCATCTTCACGCCCGATCCCGTCGGGCACTCGATGGTGAAGCCGTCGCCGTAGTAGGCGTAGAACTGCAGCAGCGCGCGGATGAGGAGCGCATTCATCGGCATCCAGATCGGACCGCGCCAGTTCGCGTTGCCGCCGAACATCGCGGTGTCGGATTCGGCCGGGAGATACGCGACCCGGTGCTCCGTGCCGCCGGCGGCGAGGATGTACGGATGGTCGAGGTGCACGCGCGACAGCGTGCGGATGCCGAACGGGCTGAGGAATTCGCTCTCGTCCAGCATCCGCGTGAGGATGCGGCGCAGCCGGTCGCGCGTGACCAGCGCGAGGATGCCGCGGCCGCGGTAGCCGAAATGTCCCTCGCCGGTCGGATGGATGTGGTCGAGCAGATCGGGCTGCCGCCGCACCCGCTCGGCGACCTGTGCCAGCAGCCCCGGCATCCGCACGCGCTGCGCGGCCTCGACGATGGTCGTCGCGCAGAGCGGCAGCAGCCCGACGATCGAGCGCACCTTGACCCGGCTCGAGGCGCCGCCCTCGAAGCGGAGGACGTCGTAGTAGAAACCGTCCTCCTCGTCCCACATGCCGGCGTCGCCCGCGCGGTTGATCGACCCCGCCATGCTGAGGAAGTGATCGACGAAGGTGACGGCCATGTCCTCGAACGCGGGATCGGCCATGGCGATCTCGGCGGCGATTTCCAGCATGCTCTGGCAGAACACCGACATCCACGCCGCGCCGTCGGCTTGCTCGAGATAGCCGCCCGTCGGCAACGGCGTCGAGCGGTCGAAGACCCCGACGTTGTCGAGGCCGGGGCAGCCGCCCTCGAACACGTTGCGGCCGAGCGGGTCGTTGCGATTGACCCACCAGGTGAAGTTGGTGAGCAGCTTGGCGAACGTGCGCTTGAGGAACGCGGTGTCGCAGCGCCCGCGCAGCGCCTGCTCGGTGCGGTGCAGGAAGATGATCGCCCACGCGTGCACGGGCGGATGCACGTCGGAGAAGTTCCACTCGGAGGCGGGCAGCTGCCCGTTCGGATGCATGTACATGCCGCGCAGCATCAGCTCCAGCTGCGCCTTCGCGAAGTCGACGTCCACGCCGGCGAGCGCAATCGCCTGGAACGCGAGATCCCACGCCGCGAACCACGGGTACTCCCACTTGTCCGGCACCGACAGGATGTCGGCGTTGACCATGTGGCCCCACGCCTCGTCGCGGACGTGGCTCACCGTGGCGGCACGCTTGTCGGCGCCATGCTCACGCAGCCACCGCGTGAGATCGAACGAGTAGTACTGTTTGTTCCAGAGCATGCCGGCCATCGACTGCCGGACGACTCGCGCCAGGTCGGAATCGGCGGCCATCGGCGTGAGCGACGCATAGAACTCGTCCGCCTCGGCCACGCGCGCGGCGAGCAGGTCGTCGAAGTACATGAACGGCCGTCCGATCGTCTCCGGAGACGCGGCGCTGAGGCGCAGCCGGAACTCGACTTTCTCGTGCGGGCCGACGATCTGGTGGAAGCGGACGGCAGCCTTCGTGCCCGTGCCGCGCTCGTTCACCGCCGCCGTGCGGCCGTGGACGACGAACTCGTTGACGCCGTCCTTCACGTGCGCCGTGGCGTTCGGCGTGCCGAAGAGGCGCTCGTTGTTCGTCTCGTTGTCGGTGAAGAGCACCGGCGCCGTACCGTCCACGTACAGCCATCGTTCGCCGAGATCGCCGTGCAGCGCCTCGATGCAGCGGCAGCCGCCCCACACCTCGCGCAGCGCCGGCTTCGGCGAATACGGCCACGTGCGCCACGTGTTGCGGAACCAGAGGGTCGGCAGCACGTCGAGCGGCGCCGCGTCGGGACCGCGGTTGGTCGCGGTGATGCGGATCAGCACGTCCTCGGGACTCGCCTTCGCGTACTCGACCACGACGTCGAAGTACTTGTCCTCGTCGAACACGCCCGTGTCGATCAGCTCGTACTCCTGGTCGTGCCGCGAGCGCGAACGGTTCGTGTTGACCAGATCCTCGTACGGGAAGGCGCACTGCGGGTACTTGTAGAGACACTTCATGTACGAGTGCGTCGGCGTCGAATCGAGGTAGTAGTAGTACTCCTTGACGTCCTCGCCGTGGTTCCCCTCGCCGTTGGTGAGCCCGAACAGGCGCTCCTTGAGGATGGGATCCCTGCCGTTCCAGAGCGCTATCGCGAAACAGAGTTGCTGCCGGTCGTCGGAGATGCCGGCGATGCCGTCCTCGCCCCAGCGGTAGGCGCGCGAGCGCGCGTGATCGTGCGGGAAGTACGTCCAGGGGTCGCCGTTGGCGCTGTAGTCCTCGCGCACCGTGCCCCACTGGCGCTCGCTGAGGTACGGGCCCCACTTCTTCCAGGGCGTGCGGTGCAGGAACGACGCGCGCAGGCGGGAAGCCTCGATGTCGTGCATCATTCCCGTCGACGCTGCAACTCGCTGTCCGCGCCAGCACGCTCCGAACGGGCGTTTATGCGGGCCATTTCACCAAGATCTTGTGACGCCATGACCGGATATCGTTGCGCGCATCGCGCCTGCACGGGTCTGCCGCGCGATTCCTGCTGGCACACCTCGTGCGTTTGCGCGGGGCATGACGGGCGACCCCAGCGATGTGCGCGCGGAATGGCGGGCGATGGTCGCGAGCCCGCTCGACCTCTCTGCGTTCCAGCCCCCCTCGACGACGCCGGCGATCGAGATCGCGGGGCTGTCGATGTGCGGCAGGCTGCAGCACGACAACACGGACCACTTCCTCGCCATCCGCCTGGGGCGCCTCCAGGAAACGGTGGCGACCAGCCTTTCGGCCGGCGACCTGCCTCCGCGCTTCGAGGAGCAGGCGTACGCGATGCTCGTCGCGGACGGCCTCGGCGGGCACGGCACCGGCGCGCGCGCCAGCCGTCTCGCTCTGAGTACGCTGGCGCACCTCGCCATCCGCTACGGCAAGTGGAACGTGCGGATGGGAGCGGACGTGTCGGCCGACATCGCCGAGCAGGGCGAGTTCTTCTACCGCCAGATTACCGATGCGATGTCGCAGGCCGCGCGCGCGGACTTCAGGCTCGCCGAGATGGCGACCAGCCTCACGGCGGTGTACATCGCCGGCGCGGATCTCTTCTTCGCCCACGTCGGGCACTCGCGGGCGTTCCTCTTCCGCAACGGCGTGCTCATCCAGCTGACGCTGGAGCACACGCTCGAGCGGCTGATCTCCGCGTCCGCGGCGCTGCGCCGGGCGCGCCTGGAGGCGCGCAGGCCGCGCGTGTCCGACCACCGGCCGGCCGACGCCGCGGGCGACGCGGCCGGCGCACACCAGGACGCGCCGGACGTGAGCATCGAGCACGTGCAGCTCTGGTCCGGTGACCGCGTGCTGCTGTGCACGGACGGCCTGACAGAGGTCGTGCACGAGGATCGGATTTCGGAAGTGCTGGCCTCGCAGCGCGGCCCCGGCGAGGAGTGCCGGCGGCTCGTCGACCTGGCGCTGACGAGCGGGGCGACCGACAGCGTGACGGTCCTGATGGCCGACTACCGCACGGAGCGGGCGCCGGCGCCGATCGAGGCCGCCTTGTAATCGCGCCGCCGTTCACGCCACGTGGATCGTCGGCCCGGACAGCGGGACGGCGATGTCGATCTGCGTGCCACCGCCCGGGTTCCAGGTGATCGAGAAGGTGCCGTTCATCGTCGCGACGCGTTCCCGCATCGTGATGATCCCCAGCTTCGCCCCCTCGCCGCTGTCCGTGGAAAACGCGCGCCCGAACGCCCGCACCATCAGGTGAATGGTGCCGTCGGCGCCGCGCAGCTCGATCTCGGCGCGCCGCGATCCCCCGTATTGGGCGATATGGGCCAGTGCGTCCTGCGCCACCCGGAAGAGGCACAGCGAGACGTCGGCGGCGACCCGGCCGGGGACGTCGCGCCTCGTGAACGCGATGTCCATGTCCCGCCGTTCGCTGAACTCGGCGCAGAGCCGCTCCAGCGCATTGTCGATCGCGAGCATCGTCAGCGGCCCGGCGTGCAGGTCGCGCGACAGCGCCTGCACCGCCGTGGAGATGCCGGCCGCGTGGCTCCGCAACTCCTCGAGCCGTGCGCGCAGCGGCATGCTCGCTCCGTTCTGCTCGCGGGTCAGGCGATCGACGCACAGCTGCCAGGCCGCCAGCCGCTGGCCGATGTCGTCGTGGAGCTCGCGCGCGATGCGGACGCGCTCGCCCTCGTGGTTCTCCAGCAGCATCTGGCTGATGGTCGAGAGCGACGCTTCCGCGTGCTTCAACGGCGTGATGTCGGCGACGAGCGTCATGCGCAGCGATTGGCCTTCGACGACGAATTCCTCGATCGACACCGAGCCGGAGCGGACGGTGCCGTCACGGCCGCGGAAACGGCACTCGAAATCGCGCAGCCGCCCTCCGCGCGCCTCCACGCGCTGATTGATCTCGCGGAAGTCGGCAGCGTCCAGCAGTCCGAGCTCCAGCGGCGTGCGGCCGATCGCTTCCTCGCGCCGGTAGCCGAACAGCCGGACCCACGTGTGGTTGACGTCGATCAGCCGGTTGTCGGGCGTCGTCGAGACCCACCCGGTGGACGGTGTGATCATGAACGCCTTCGCGAACTTCTCTTCCGACATCTGCAGCGCGCGCTCGCGGCTCCGGCGATCGCTGATGTCCTGGAAGAGTCCCCAGTAGCCGGTGAACTTTCCGTTGACGGACTCCGGCACGCCGTGGAACTCGATGTCGATGACGCTGCGATCCTTGCGGCGCCCGCGCAGGATCAGCTGGACGAACTCGCCGCGCGCGAGCCGTTCGACGGCCGCGCCGCCGTCGCGGTCCTCACGCAGGCCGACGAGCGACTCGAGATTCTTGCCGGCAATGTCGTCCGCGCGATAGAGAAACAGCCGCTCGAACGCGGGGTTCCAGAATCGGACTCGCCGGCGTGCGTCCGCGCTCGCGACAGCGATGGGGAGCGTCCGAACCAAACGCTCGATCTTGTGCAGACGCCGGGAGGAATCGGACCAGCCAGCCATGGCTCGGGGGTGGGGAGTGCCTTTATACACCGAAGATTGCCGCCAAAGAAGTGGAAGCCCGGTCGATGCGGATTCTGTTGGGAAACACTGCGGGCAGATTCAGGGGTGCGCACGGATGAGCCGACAAGTCAACGGCCCAAACTACGGTCGAGTCAAAATGTTCGAAGCGATACTGGTGGAACGATACGATCGCGGCCGGCATGGGGTGCGGCCGCGATCGTTCACGGACGATCGTTCAGCGGCGCCCGCCGCCCCTGAAACCGCCGCCGCCACCCCTGAAGCCACCACCACCGCCGCCTCTGAAGCTGCCGCCGCCGCTGGGTCGATAGCTTCCCGAGCCGACGCTGCCCGAGCGACCGAGGTCGCGCGTGCGCTGCGCGCCGTCGATGCGCGCGCTGCGATCGGTGTTCAGCTGGCCGAGCGTGTCGCGCGAGACGCCCGCCGGCGCGGCGCGGTCACGCGCTTGCGAGCCCGCGGTGCCGACCGCCTCGGCGTTGGACCACGCGCCGTTCTCGAACTTCTGCCACGAGCCGCCCTGGCTGCGGTACACGTTGCCATCGCGTCCGGCGTAGACGTCGCCGCTGCCCGTGCGGCCGATCGCGCTGTTGCCCTCCGGGCCGCGGCGCGTCAGCGCTTCGCCGCCGCCGCTCCCCTGCGTGACGCGGCTGGTGGTGCCGGTCGCGTTTCGCGTCACCCGTGACGTCTGCGCCCATTGATCGCCGCGGCGTACCGCGGTCGATCCCCAGCTGCCGTACACATTCGAGCCCTGCACGGTCGATCCGATGGCGCCCGTGCGCGGGTTGTACGCCTGCATGCCGCCGCGCGCGCCGCCCGGTCCGTACGCCGCCGCGCCGCGTGCCCACGTGCCGGTCGTCGGGTTGTAGCGCGCCGCATAGCCGGCACCACCGTACGGGCCGTACACCGCGCCGCCGCGCGTGTAGGCGCCGGTCCACGGGTTGTACCGCGCGCCGTAGCCGTAGGTCGGGTAGTAGGGGAAGTACGCGGGATAGTAGGCGCCCGGGTAGTAATACGGCGGGTAATACCAGCCGCTTCCCCACACCGCGCAGCCCCATGCGACCATCATCCCGGTGTAGGCCGCCGCCGCCGCGTAGACCACCTCGTCCTCGTCCGAGTCTTCGATCGTGACGTACGTCACGTTGTGTGCGGGCGAGCTGATCGGGATCTCGTAGACCTCCTTCGGCACGGTGTCGGCGAGCGTCCACGGACCCTTGGGCGAGGTCGACATGAACCAGACGCCGTCGAAGCACATGAAGTAGAGGTCGCCGACCTGGAGGATCTGCTTGTCGGTATTCAATGCGCGCGAGACGCCGATGCTCTCGATCGGCTCGAACTGGGGCTCTCCCACGTACGCGACCGCCGGCGCCGCGACGCTACGGCGTTCCACCGTCGCGGTCTGCGGAATCTGTGAGAGCAGCACGGCCTCGAGCGCCTGCCGTGTTCCCGGCACCGACGCCAGCACGCGCGAGCGCGGATGGCTCACGGGAATCCGCTTGAAGTCCTCGGGCAGGCTCGGTGTCGCGAACGTCCACGGGCCGGAAAAACCAGGCGCGGAGAACCAGCGTCCCGACACCAGGAGGTAGACGAGGCCGCCCTGGCCCTGCCTGAAGACGTCGGCGTCGGTGTTGCCGACCCAGAAGAGCGTGGTGCCCGTCACCGGCAGGTACTTCGGCGCGCCGTCCGTGAGCAGCAACTCTGCCGGCGTCTTGCTCACGTACACCGTCGGCATGCGGCCCGTCGCGGCCGCGCCCGTCGGCAGTGACGCCTTGACGTCGCTCCAGTTCCCGTCGTCGGGCAGGCTGCGGAAGCTCGCCGGCACCGTCGTCGCCTGGCGCCACGGGCCGTCGAGCGAGGCGGCTGTCAGCCACGTCTTGTCGTTGCGCAGGTAGTAGCTGTGCGACTCGGGGTATTCGAACAGATCCCAGTTCGTGTTGACGACGAAGCGCAGGTCCGTGCCGCCGATGGGACTCCAGATGGGCGCGCCGTCGATGTTGACGAGGACGGCCGGCGTCTGGCTGAAGAACACCGGCGGCGGATCGGCCTTCACGCCTGCCATGTTGCGCGGCGAGACCTGGCTCGTGTCCACGTTCGCGAGCACGCGATCGAGGCCGATGACACGCTGCTCGAGCGGAATCGACGTGACGATGTCGTCGACGATGGTCTTCAGCTCGTCTTTCGGGACGTTCGGAAAGCTCGAGGCGGTGATCATGAACTCCGAGAAGTTCACGAGGCGGTCGGCGAGCGCGACGCTCGTGTCGCTTTCGATGCGGAGCGCGCCGAGCGCGGGCATCTGCGAGTCCTTCGCCAGGTACGAGACCGCCGCGTAGAGCGTCATGTGCTTCTGGTCCGGCCAGCTTCCGACCTGCGGCTGGTAGAGCACGACGCGCGCGCCGGTCGGCGTGGCGTAGGCGCGTGGCCACCCCCCGTCAGCCGTTGCGTCGGCCGCCGCCGCGGTCTTCGTCGTCGCGGCAGGCGTCGTGGCGCGCGGCGGCGCCGTCGAACCGCTCGATTGCGCGCCGAGCACCGGGCCGCCCGGCGACGTGAGGACACTCAGGATCGTGATGTTGGTGATGAATCGATTCATGGCTCTCCCTCGATGCCGTGCGGGAGGCGTGGGTGCAAGTCGCGCTCCCGGGCAATGAGAGCCGACGCGGGCGGATCGCCGCACAGCGCGCGTGGGCTCGCCGTGCCGGTCACGGCCGGTCGTGATCGTCGTGAGAGGTCAGGCGCTCGCGAGATGAGCGCCGGGGCGCGAGGGGCCTTCCCTGACGATGCCGAGCTTCTTCATGCGGAAGCGCAGCGTGTTGGGATGGAGGCCGAGGCGTTCGGCGGCGTTGCCGGCCCCGTTGATGCGCCAACCGCAGGCGCGCAGCACTTCCTGGATGTGCGCGCGCTCGATGGACGAGAGCGTGGTGCCGTCCTCGTCGGGGCGCGGGCCGTTCACTTCCACGTTCTCCTCGAGCAGCGTCAGCACCTCGCCGGTGGTGTGAATCAGCGCGCGCTCGATCACGTTCTCCAGCTCGCGCACGTTGCCCGGCCACTGCCGCCGCTGCAGCTGTTCCATCACGTTGGGCGGCACGCGCTTGATGCGGCGCTGCGTCATCCGCTGGCGCTTGCGGATGATCGACCACACGAGCTCCGGGATGTCCTCGGGCCGCTCCCGCAGCGCGGGCAGCCGGATCGGGAAGACGCTGAGGCGGTAATAGAGATCCTCGCGGAACGTGCCTTCCTGGATCATCTTTCGCAGGTCGCGGTGTGTCGCGGCGATGATGCGCACGTCGACCTTCTGCGCCTGCGACGAGCCGAGGCGCTCGAACGTCCCCTCCTGCAGCACGCGCAGGAGCTTCGTCTGCAGGTCGAGCGGCAGGTCGCCGATCTCGTCGAGGAAGAGCGTGCCGCGATGCGCGAGCTCGAACCGTCCCTGCCGCGTGGTGACCGCGCCGGTGAACGCGCCGCGCGTGTGGCCGAACAGCTCGCTCTCGATGAGCGACGGCGGCAGCGCCGCGCAGTTGACGACGACGAACGGGTTCGACCGCCGCGGACCGCGGACGTGGATGGCGCGCGCGAACAGCTCCTTGCCAGTCCCGGTTTCACCGAGCAGCAGCACCGTGCTCCGCGTGGGCACGACCTCCTCCATCCGCCGCAGCGCGTCCTTCAGCGCGAAGCTGTCGCCGACGATCTCGTTGAAGGTCGAGCGCGTCCGCGCCGCCTCGTCGTCACGGTCGTACTCGAGGCGACGCGGCCTGGCCGCCTCGTGCGCCTCGTGCAGCTCCTCCTCTTCGGGGAACTGACTCTGCTCCTCGTGCACGGCGGCGCCCTGGTGCCGGTGCAGGCGGCCGCCGAGGATTTCGGCGAACAGGCGGAACCGGCTGACCAGGTCGCGCGACCACGCGCGGTGCGCACGCGACTCGACGGCGAGCAGGCAGGTCCGGTCGGCGCCAATCATGACCGGCACCACCACCGCCGACTGCAGCGAGACACGCCGCAGGTAATCGAGGACGTCGGGCGTCAAGGCGGCGCTCGGCAGATCGGCTGGAATTTCGAGCACCAGCGGATCGCGTTCGAGCGGCAGGTGATCCCAGAGCGGTGAGACGTCCGCCGAGTCGGCCGACTCGAGCTTTTCGCCGAGTGGCGGCCGCTCGCAGCGATACGTCCGCGCGGCTGTGTCGGCGTCGCCGTAGGCGACCAGCGTCAGCGCGTCTACACCCGCCGCGTCACCGATGCGCGCGATCGCCGAGGCGATCACCGCATCGAGGTCGCCGTCGCCGAGCAGGCACAACTCCGAGGACACCTCGGCGATGAGCCGATCGATCTCGTGACAGCTGTCGTCGTCACCGTGAATGAGCGTCGGGTCCATGGTTGTCACGCTCCTGACCGGAGTCTGCGGCCAGTGCATTCACGATACCGCCCGATGTCTCCGCGATTGATGCGTAAAGAGGCTGGGGGGAGCCATATTTTCGTGAGCAGGTTGACGATATGTCGTGACGCGGCCGCGCTGCCGTGCGCCAGCCGCGGGCTGCCGGCGGCACGCGCACTGCGAACGATGCCGGCATGATTCCCGTCGAACCGAATAGCTGCCTGACGATCGCGATGGCGCCCGACGCGAACCGTCCGACCTGCTGCCGGGTGGTGCTCGGCGAGGCGGACGGGTGGGACATCCGCCTCGACGTCGGCGACGACGTCATCTCGATCACGCACTGCGAAGATTGGCATCGCGTCGAACGTATCTGCTCAGAAATCTACGGCCTGCGCATGGATACTCACACCGAGCCATCCGCGCGCAGGTAGCGGTTGTCGCGCGTGCGCTTCAGGAAGCGGCTTTCGACGAGCGCGGCCAGCAGGCTGTCGCACGTCTGCTGATCGAGACCCCAGAGCCGGCGCACCTGTTCGCGTGTCAGATCGAGTCCAGGAACTTCGAGATACTCGGCGCGCACCAGCCGCGCCCAATCCTCAGTCGTCGTGCAGTAAACGGTGTGCATGAGCGGACCTCGCATCGCAACCACCGTGCCGAGGGCGGGCAGTGGCAGTTCTCGCTATTCGATGATTTACGTTGACGGCAGATTAGGGGACCGCGAGCGCGGTCACAATACGGTGATCTCTGTAGTTTGCACGACCGAAACGCGACGCCCGCCTTCGCACGCGTCGCGTGCGTCAGCGCGTCACGCGATCACGCTTCGATGATCTGATTGCGGATGGCGTAGCGTACGAGAGCGGCGACCGAGTGCAGACTCAGTTTTGACATCAACCGCGCGCGATGTGTTTCAGCCGTCTTGGTGGTGATCTTCAGCGCAGTGCCGATCTCCTTGTTCGACTTTCCCTCGGCAATGAGCTGCAGCACTTCACGCTCGCGCCGCGTCAGGTGCGTCCCGATCGAGCTTTGGCGGGGAGCGCCGCGCTCCACCCACCCGTCGATGAGCGCCTGCATGCGCGCCGTGAAATACGTTCCACCGTGCAGGAGCGTTTCGATCGCTTCGACCAGCAGGCGGCCCGCGTCGGATTTGAGGATGTAGCCGCGCGCGCCGGCGTCGACGAAATCCTGGGCCAGATATTCGGCTTCGTGCACCGTGAGGATGAGAATCTTCGCGGCGGGCACGATCGCGCGGATCTGCCGCGCGGCTTCGAGGCCGTTCAACTCCGGCATGCCGACGTCGAGAACGACGACGTCGGGCCGGAATTCCTTCGCCTTCGTGACGGCTTCGCGTCCCGTCGACGCGTCGGCGCAGATCTTCCAGCCCTCGTGCCCCGCGAGCAGCGCGTGGATCCCTTGTCGAACGATGTCGTGATCATCGGCGATGAGGATTTGAATCATGGCGACGCTCCTGTTTCCGATGCCGCAACGACTGGATCGGCTGCGGAGCCACCGTGTGCCTCGGGGGATCCCCCCTAATCTTGCGTCCACTTTAATTTTTTTTTCAATCTTTCGACATCGAAATTCTTGCATCGCAAAGATTTCTATGAATGCGCACATCTGACCGGCATCCGTCGGCAGGCTCTCAATATTCCGTTGCGCGCCGCGGCTGAAGTCGCACACGTCAGCAGGCGCGAGCGCGCGGAATGCGGCGTGATTCCGCAGATCTTTCTCGAGTGCGCGCTGATGGTTCCCCTCTTGCGCTTGTTGCCGCAGCACAGGAGGCCACACCATGTTGTGTCGTTCGTCAGCGCCCGTCTTCGCGCTTTCATTCCTAATCGTGATGTTCGTGCTAGCCGGCACGCAACATCAGGCATTCGCCCAAGCAGGCGCGGCTAATCCCGATCCCGGGCAGACGCCTCCGCCGATCACGTCTCCGATTACTCCGCAGCACCGTGGAGGGTTCCTGAGCGAACCCGATTTTCTTACAACCGCGATCACCGTCGCCAGCGACAGGTTCGGCGATCACGTCGGCAAACCGAAGAGCGGCTTCTATCCGGAGCTGTCGAACATGATCACGGGCTCGGGATGGGTGTCGGTCGGTCCGGGCTATCGCCAGTACTTCGCCAACGATCGCGCGTTCATCGACACGTCGGCGGCGCTCTCGTGGCGCCTGTACAAGATGGGGCAGGTGCGCTTCGAGATGCCGCGCCTCGCCAACGATCACCTCGCCGTCGGCACGCAGTTCATGTGGCAGGACAACACGCAGGTGAACTACTTCGGTGTCGGGCCCGACGTCGTCGAGGACGCCCGCAGCCAGTACCGGATGCAGACCCACGATGCTGTCGGCTACGCCACGGTCACGACAAAAGAGTGGCTGACGATGACCGGCAAGGTCGGATGGCTCGGCCACCCGAAGCTGATGGACCCGGGCGGCACGTTCGTTCGGGATTTTCCGACCACGGTCGATGCGTTCGCGAACGACCCGGCCGCCAGCCTGAGCGTGCAGCCGGCGTTCCTGCACACTGAGTTGTCGGCAGCCGCGGACACGCGCGACCATCGCGGGCACCCGACGCGCGGCGCCCTCTACCGCGGGGCGTTGACCAATTACTGGGATCGGACCTACGACGCCTTCACGTTCCACACGTGGGAGGCCGAAGGCGCGCAGTACGTGCCGCTGGCCGACGCGCGCATCGTCCTCGCGTTTCATGGATGGACCGTCGCGGGCCACACGTCCGGCGCCAACGCCATCCCGTTCTATATGCTGCCGTCCATCGGCGGCAGCCGGACGCTGCGCGACTACCACGACTTCCAGTTCCACGACAACAACCTGCTCGTCGCCGGCGCGGAGTCGCGCTTCGCGGTGTGGCAGCACCTCGACGCCGCGCTCTTCCTGGATGCCGGCAACGTGGCGTCGCGCTATTCCGACCTGAATCTCGACAAGACGTCGTACGGCGCGGGGCTGCGGCTGCACACCGAGACGACGACGCTGGCGCGGCTCGACGTCGCAAGCGGGGCGCAGGGGTGGCACGTGGTCTTCAGCACGAGCGAGCCGTTCCGCCTGCCGCGCGTCCGCAAGACCGTTTCGTCGGTTCCGTTCACGCCGTAGGGGTCACGGTGATGGTTCGCCAGAAATTCGCGTGGCGCGCGCTGCTGGTGGTGACGGTCGCCGTGGCGACGCTGCAGTGCGCGGGAACCGTTCGTCCGACGTCGCCGTCGCCGACGGTGCCGCTGTCGGCATGGTGGCAGCATCCGGAGAACCTGGCAGGGCGGGATCTGTTTCACGGACCGTGGGGCGCGTCGCACGCGCCCGATCCCGCAGCCGAGTACACCTTCGTCCGTCCCAAGACGGGCGGCTTCAATCCAGGCGTCGTCGTTGCCGACCCGCAGGGGCGTGAATGGCACGTCAAGCAGCCGCGCGACAGCCACGGGGACGAAGGTCCCGTGGAAGTCGTCCTGTCGCGCGTGCTGTCCGCGCTCGGCTACCACCAGCCGCCCGTCTACTACCTGCCGTCGTTCACCATGCGCGACAAGTCCGGCGTGCACACCGAGACGGGCGGCCGCTTCCGCCTCGACGAGCCGTCGATGAAGGACATGGGCGAGTGGTCGTGGCAGCAGAACCCGTTCGTCGGCCAGCGGCCGTACCAGGGACTGCTGGTGATCCTGCTGATGTTCAACAGCTCGGACCTGAAGAACTCGAACAACACGCTCTACCAGGTGACGCGCGGCGGCCGCACCGTCGACTGGTATGTCGTGCGCGACCTCGGCGACGCGCTGGGAAAGACCGGGCGCTTCGCGCCGACGCGAAACAACCTCGAAGTGTTCGCGCGCACGAAATTCATCACCGGCGTCGACGACGGGTTCGCGCTGTTCGGCGACTACCGCGGGCTGCACGCGGAGTTGCTGCGCAGGCGGATTACACCCGAGGACGTGGCGTGGGCCAGCGCGCTCATCGGGGGCCTGAATGACCGGCAGTGGCAGGACGCGTTCCGCGCGGGCGGCTACGCGCCCGATGTCGCCAGGCAGTTCATCTCCATCCTTCGTGGACGTGTCGCCGCAGCGCAGCGCATCGGCAGCGCCGGCGTCAGGACCAGCCGATGAGCGGGTGACGAGATGCGTCGAACAGTCATCGTTCTCGCCGTCATGCTGTCCGCGGGGGGCTTCGCCCCCGCGGCGCAGAACAGTGCGCTCCAGGGGCCTGTCCCGAGCACGGGCCAGGGGCTGCCCGTCCGGTCCGACTCACTGAAGTTCGCGGTCATCGGCGACACCGGCAACGGCGACAAGACCGAGTACGACGTCGGGCAGCAGATGGCCGCGGCGCGCGCGAAGTTTCCCTTCGACATGGTGCTGATGCTCGGCGACAACATGTACGGGCGGCAGGAGCCGCAGGACTTCGCCACCAAGTTCGAGCGCCCGTATGCGGCGCTGCTGCAGGCCGGCGTGCTCTTCTACGCCTCGCTCGGCAACCACGACAACCAGAGCAACCGCTTCTACAAGGGCTTCAACATGGGCGGGGAGCGCTACTTCTCCTACGTCAAGAAGAACGTCCGTTTCTTCGTCCTCGATACCAACGTGCTCGACCCGCAGCAGCGCACGTGGCTGGACGAGGCGCTGGGGCGCGCGCGCGAGGACTGGAAGATCTGCTACTTCCACCATCCGCTCTACTCGGACGCCGGCCGTCACGGGTCCGACGTGTCGCTCCGCGTCGCGCTCGAGCCGTTGCTCGTCAAGCACGGCGTCAACGTCGTCTTCTCGGGGCACGACCACATCTACGAGCGCATCAAGCCGCAGAAGGGCATCGCCTACTTCGTCGCCGGCTCGGGCGGCGAGCTGCGGCGGGGCGACACGCACCCCTCGGGCTTGACGGCCGCCTATTTCGACCAGGACAACGCCTTCATGCTGGTCGAAGTGGCTGGCGACGAGCTCTTCTTCCAGGCGGTCGCGCGCTCGGGGACGACCGTCGACTCCGGCACGATCCGCCGCCAGGACAGCCAGACGAGGGCCACGCAATGAGAAGCCACGTGGCCGCCGCGCATCACGTCGCGCTGCAGCGTCACCACCAGCGGCAGCACGCAACGCACGCCGTGCGCCGCCCGGTGAAGCGGTTCCTCGGCCTGCCGCTGGGGGTGGCTATCGCGCTCGTGTGGGCCAACACCCTGCCCGAGCCGTACTTCCGCCTGGCGCAGACGCTCGCGTTCGGGGTGAACGAAATCGGCATGGCGCTGTTTGTCGGCCTCCTCATGCAGGAGATCGTCGAGGCGACGATGGCGGGGGGCGCGCTGCATTCATGGCGGCGATGGACGCTGCCGCTCATCGCCGCGGCCGGCGGCATCGCCGGAAGCGCCGGCATGTACCTGGCCTACATCTACGGCCGCTACGAAGCGATCCTCTCGACGGGATGGCCGATTGGCTGTGCCATCGACGTCGCGGCGGCCTATTACGTGCTCAAGGCGATCATGCCCCGCAGCGGCATCCTGCCGTTCGTGCTGCTGCTCGGCATCGCCACCGACCTGTTCGGCATGCTGATCGTCGCCGTCTGGCGTCCGGCGGCCGCCGCACCCGGCGGCGGCGCCGCGCTCCTCCTGGTCGCGCTCGGCCTGGCCGGCGCGATGAGGACGCTGAAGGTCCGCGCGTTCTGGCCGTACCTGTCCATCTGCGGCCCGTTGTCGTGGCTGGCGTTCTTCCGCGACGGCCTGCATCCCGCCTTCGCGCTCGTGCCTATCGTGCCATTCCTTCCGCACGAGCCGCGGAAGCTCGATCTGCTGGCCGACCCGCCCGACGACGACGCCGTGCACCACTTCGAGCACGAGTGGAACACGCTCGTGCAGGTGGTGCTCTTCCTGTTCGGCCTCGTCAACGGCGGCGTCATCCTGAAGGGATACGACACCGGCACGTGGGCGCTCATGCTGGCGGCGCTCGTCGGCCGCCCGGCGGGCATCCTGGCGGCCATCGGCCTGGCGGTGGCGGCCGGATGGCACCTGCCGCGGCGGATTGGCTGGCGGCAGCTGGTCGTCGCCGCTTACGCGGCGTCGACGGGGTTGACCTTCGCGCTCTTCTTTGCCAGCGGGATCCTCTACACGGGTCCGATGCTGGCGCAGTTGACGATTGGTGCGCTCGCGACGGCGGTGGGGCCGCTGCTGGCAATCGGGATCGCCCGCCTCGCAGGCGTAGGCCGGTTCTCGCGAGCATCGTGAGGAGGGCGTTGCGTGGCATTCCGTCTGAAGAAAGGGGCGCCGGTGGCGACCGAAGTCCGGCGCATCGTGCTGCGGCAGCTCGAGGCCGCCATCTCCGAGCTGCACTCCGTCGGCGATCCGCAGAGTGACGAAGCGGTCCACGACGCACGGCGGCGGGTCAAGAAGATACGGGCCATCATTCGCCTCGTCCGGCCCGTCCTCGACAAGGCCTACCGCTCGGTGGATGACGACCTGCGGAACGTGGCGCGCATGCTCGCGCCGGTCGCCGACGGCCGCGGCATCATCGAGACGCTCGACGAGCTCGCGCGCCGCTACGGGAAGGCGCTCCCGCCGGGGACGTTAGAGGCCGCCCGCAAGGGCGTCATCCGGCACGGGGCGCGCGCGGATCGCGAGACGGCCGAGCGCGGCGTCCTCGAAGCCGCCGCCGGCACGCTGCGCAGCGAGCGCAAGCGCATCAAGCACTGGCACATCACCGCCCAGGGCTTCCGCGCCATCGGTCCGGGCCTCGAGGAGAGCTACCGCCGGGCGCGCCGGATGATGATCCTCGCCTGGTCGAAGCCGAAGCCGTCCCATTTCCACACCTGGCGGCGCTACGTCAAGGATCACTGGTTTCACGTGCGGCTGCTCGAAGGCCGGTGCGGCTATCACCTCGTCGGCTACGAGCGGCGCATCGAGGCGCTCGACGGCGTGCTCGGCGAGTATCACAACGTGATCCTGCTGCGCGACGTCCTCGTCACCGACGTCGATCTGCCGCGCGAGGAGACCGCGCGCTGCCTGCGCGTCGTCGCCCGGTATCAACGGCTGCTGCGCCGGCACGCGGAGCTGCTCGGCGTCGGCATCTACACCGAGCGGCCGCGCCGGTTCGTGCGGCGCATCCGGCACCTCTGGCAGCAGGGCAACGGGCCGTCCGCGGGGCACCCGCGGGAGGCGTATCAGCAGGAGTGATCATCATGCGCGTCCTTCATCCACTGACGATCGCGGCACTGGTCCTCGGCGGCTCGCAGGCGCACGCCGCCGACATGCGGGCATCCACGCTGACGATGCACGTGCACCGGAAGGGGCTGTTCTCGCGCGGCGCCGACTATTCCATCGTCGCGCCCGTCGTCAGCAGCATGGTGGACGTCGAGCACCGGAACGTCGATATCGTCGTCCACGCCGGCGGCGTCACGTTCTCGGATCCGGAGGTGTCGGCGCGGGATCGCCGCGACGTCGAGGAGGCGCTGCGCGGCCCGCGCGTGCTCGATGTGGCCTCCTACCCGGAGATGCACTTCACCGCCGGAGAGATCACCGAGGCGGCTCCCGGCCAGTACCGCGCGGCCGGGACCCTGGAGCTGCATGGGGTCGCGCAGCAGCTGGTGTTCGACTTCGACGGCACGCCGGAGCACTATCACGGCCGCGCGATCGTGCACGCGAGCGACTTCGGGATCCCTCCCCTCACCTTCGCCGGCGGCCTCGTGCGCATCAAGGACGACATCGTCGTCGAATTCGACCTGTTCGGACCGGCGGCCGCGGACGCGATCGCACCGACGGAATCGGCCGCGTCCGCCATCGATCACGACCCGCAGTAACGCCGATCACAACGCGTTGTTGATCGGCGCCGCGACGCCGCCCGCGCGCGCGATCGCTTGCACGGCATAACACCAGCGCCACTGCGCGGATAGGTGAATCACTGCGTGGAACTGCACGTCCGGGCGTGCCGCTTGCAAGCTCGTGCGGCGCCGGGCGAGACGGCGGGGTGATCGGTCATGGCCACCGAGGGGGAGCACACCGCCGTCGAACCCGACATCGCGATCAGGAGCAGCGAGATGACGAGCGGATATGAATGGGTGGCGCAAAGGCTTCGGTGGGCCGTCTGCGCGGTCCGCGGCCATGAGACGCTCCTGCAGTTCGGCGCTCACCGCATGTCGCTGCGCTGCATCGACTGCGGCCACGAGACGACGGGTTGGACCATCGGCGAACCGCCGTGCGCGCCCTCCACGCCGCCTCCCTCCAACGCACGCATCGAGACACGCCATGCCGCCTGACCGACCGCTCGTCCTTCTCGTCGACAACTACGCCGACAACCGCGAGATGTACGCCGAGTACCTGCGGACGCTCGGCTTTCGCGTCATCGCCTGCTCCGACGCCGAGGCGTCGCTCGGCCTGGCGCGCATGTGCATCCCCGACATCATCCTCCTCGAGCTGCGGATGAACCGGATGAACGGGGTCGAGGTGCTCACACAGCTGCAGCAGGAGCCTTCGCTCGCGCACGTGCCGGTGGTCGCGCTGACCGCCTCGGTGCTGTCGTACGAGCGCGCCATTGCGATGGCGGCCGGCTTCACCGAGCTGCTGCCCAAGCCCTGTTTTCCCGAGGACCTCGCCAACGCCATCGTGCGCATCATCACCGCCGCCGAGCGGCCCGCGCGCGCGGACGGCGACGGTCACAGCCGCCTGAGAGCCGGCCAGCGCGCTGAGAGCCCGCGCCGGGCGGCGGCGCCATCGCCGTCGCTCGCCCTCACCTCGCAATCACCACGCTGACAACGGGTTCCGCCGCGCCGTGAGGGCGCGGCCGCACCCGGGCGCGCCGCGTGCACGATCGGCGGCGGCATGCTCGCCCGGCTCTACCCGACGCAGCGCTACCTCGCATTGCTCGTCGTAATCTTGCTCGTGCCCGTCGCGGCGCGTGCACAGGACGCCGGCACAGCGCCGGCCGGCGTCGAGGCCGCTCCGACCGACGCGGCGGCAGCGCCGACCGATGCCGCGGCAGCGCCCGCCAACGCGGGCGGCGCGGCAGCGGCTCCGGCTGGTCCAGGAGAGGGTGAAACCGAGCGGCCAACGTGGGGCGCGCTCGATGCGACCGGCTCGGGATTTCTCCTCGGTCGCACCGATCTCGGTGAAATGTCGCTCAGTGGCTACGCGGTCATCCGCTACATCAACCAGCTGCCGGCGACGCAGACCTTCGTCGATCACCTCGGAAACACCAACGTCATCGACCCGCGCAACGACATCCAGTTCCACCGCGCGATGCTCCATTTCCGGGGCTGGCTGTTCGACCCGAAGATCCGCTACCAGGTCACGGTTTGGAGCGTGCTCTCGACGAACCAGACCACGCTCTACGGATTCGCGGGCTACCAGTTCCACAAGAAGTTCAACGCCTACGCCGGCATCAACACCATCGGGGGCAGCCGATCGGTGATGGGTTCGCATCCCTTCTGGCTCGCCAACGATCGCGTCCTGGCGGACGAGTTCTTCCGTCCCGGGTTCACGGGCACGGCCTGGGTGAACGGGGAGCTCACGCCCGGCTTCTGGTATCAGGTCGCCGCGGGCAACAGCCTCAGTCAGCTTGGCTTCACGGCCAAGCAGCTGACACGTGACATCGCCACCGGCGGCACCGTCTGGTGGATGCCGACGACGAAGGAGTTCGGGCCCAACGGCTCGTTTGACGACTGGGAGCACCACGAGAACGTCGCGACACGCTTTGGTGTCTCGTCGTACCGCAGCCGCGAGAACCGCTTCAACCAGAACTCGAACCCCGCGGCCGACAACTACCAGGTCAAGCTGGCCGACAGCCTCCTGCTGTTCAGCACCGGAGCCCTCGCGCCCGACGTCACCGTCAACTTCGCGACCGTGCGCGGCGCGTCGGTCGACGCCGGGCTGAAGTACCGCGGCATCTTCCTGCAGACCGAGATCTACCAGCGCTGGCTCTACGACTTCGACGCCGACGGTGCGCTGCCGGTCAGCTCGATTCACGACAGCGGGTTCTACGTGCAGGGCGCCTTCTATCCGATCAAGCAGAAGCTCGAGCTCTATGGCGCGACGTCGTGGATCTACGGCGACAAAGGCGCCGGGTTCGACACCAGCCACGAGTACATCCAAGGCTTGAACTACTACCCGGCGCACCAGACCAGGAATATCCGGTTCAACACGCAGGTGATCGAAGTCGATCGGTCGCCGCAGAGCAGCCTGTTCGGCTTCTACGTCGGCGGCCAGAAGGGAACGACCCTGTCGTCGGCGTTCTCCTTCTACTTCTGAGGGACAGCCCGTGAACGCGATGATGCGCCACCCCGCCTGGATGCTGCTGACAGTGGCCTTCGCCCTCCCGATGGCCGCCGTCCCGGGTGACCCCTACGTCGTCAACGACTCGCACCTGCATCTGACCAACTACGTGCAGGAAGGGACCGACATCCACGCCTTCCTGAAGCTGATGGGCAACAAGGTTGGGCGCGTCGCGCTGTTCGGCATCCCCCTGCAGCAGCAGTGGTCGTACGGCAACACGGGCACCTACGCGCCGACGTACTACCTGCAGTCGGACGCGCCCCTCTATTACTACTCGTTCACCGACGCGTCCATCGCGATGGCGTACCGGTCGTTGTCGCCGTCGGAGCGCGCGCGCTTCGATCCGATGATCACCGGCTTCAACCCGGCGGACATGTACGCGGCGGATCACATCCGCCGGGTGCTGACGACCTTCCCGGGTGTCTTTTCCGGGATCGGCGAGTTCACCATCCACAAGGAGTTCGTGTCCGCGAAGATTGCGGGCGAGACCGCGAGCCTCACCAACCCCGCGCTCGATCGGATTCTCGACTTCGCCGCCGAGGCGGGGCTCGTCGTCATCCTCCACAACGACGCCGACGTGCCGTTTCCGAAAGCAGGGCAGGAGCCGTATCAGCTGATTCAGCTCCGCGATCTCTTCCTGCGGCACCCGGACGCCACGATCATCTGGGCGCATGCGGGGCTCGGTCGCGTCGTGCGGCCCGTCGCCCACCAGCTCGACATCGTCGGCCGCCTGCTCTCGAATCCGGCGCTCCCGCGCGTCTACATCGATCTCTCCTGGAGCGAGACCGCGAAGTACGTCGTCGCGACCGCCGAGACGGTCGAGGCAGCCGCGACGATCATCAACCGGCATCCGGATCGATTTCTCTTCGGCACCGACGAGGTCGCGCCGACGGATCAGGCCCGTTACCTCGCCGTCTACGACACGTACGCGCCGCTGTTTGCGCGTCTCTCCCCTGACGCGAGCGAGATGGTGAGGAAGAAGAACTACGAGCGCCTCTTCGACGAGGCCAGGCGCAGGGTTCGCGCATGGGAACACGTCCACAGCAAGGAGACACCGCAATGATCAGAGGTCAACTCGTCCTACGAACGCTGGCGCCGCTCGCCGTGGCGGCGCTGCTGTGCGGCGCCGCGTCGGCGCGCGCGCAGTCAACCGACGACGGGAGCGCGACCGCGCAGGACGCGGCTGCCGCCGCGCCCGCGCAGGATCCCGCCACACCCGCTCCGGCCGCGGCGGCACCGGCCGCGGCCGCCGCCGCGCAGGCCCCGGCCGCAGAACCCAGGCCATCGGTCAACATCTACGGCTTCGCGATGCTCGACATGGGCTTCCAGCAGGAGCAGAACAACCCTGACTGGTTCGACGTCCTGCGTCCAACCAAGCTGCCGTCGGCCAAGCACGAGTTCGGCCAGGACGGCCACAACTTCGCCGGCTTCCGCCAGAGCCGGATCGGCGTCAAGACGACCACGCCGACGACGCTCGGCGACCTGAAGACCACGTTCGAGTTCGAGCTGTTCGGCGTCGGCGTCGACGCCGGAGAGACGACGATCCGCTTCCGCACCGTGTTCGGCGAGCTCGGGCACTTCGGCGCGGGGCAGGCCGACAGCCCGTTCATGGACGGGTCCACGTTCCCCAACTCGCTCGAGTACTGGGGACCGCCCGGCATGGTGTTCTTCAGGAACGTGCAGTTCCGCTACACGGCGCTGCACGGCGACAACGAACTGATGTTCGCGGCGGAGCGTCCCGGCGCCAGCGGTGACGCCGGTGTCTTCGCCAACCGCATCGAGCTGCAGAACGTCCAGGGCCACTTCCCGGCGCCCGACATCTCCGGTCACTACCGCGCCACCCGCGGCTGGGGCCACGTGCAGCTCGCGGCCATCTGGCGCGAGATCCAGTGGGACGACCTGCTCGACGACCAGTTCGACCTGAGCGGCCGCGGGACGGGCTGGGGCGTCAACGCCACCTCCAACGTCAAGTTCAGCAAGGACACGGTCCACCTCGGCGCGGTGTACGGGGAGGGAATCGAGAACTACATGAACGACGCGCCAATCGACGTCGGCGTCCAGAGCAACTTCCTCAACCCTCGAACACCCGTGCTGGGCAAGGTGCTGCCCGTGCTCGGCCTCATGGCGTTTTACGACCGGACCTGGAGCAAGAAGTGGACGAGCACGGCCGGCTATTCGAGCACCCGCATCGACACCAGCAACGCGCAGAAGCCGAGCGACTTCAGGCTCGGTCAGTACGCGCTCGGCAACCTTCTCTACTACCCGGTGGAGAACGTGATGTTCGGCGGCGAATTCCAGTGGGGAAGCCGCGAGAACAACAGCGACGGATTCAGGGCCGACGATTATCGCGTCCAGTTCTCGTTCAAATACAACTTCGCGTACAAGGTAGGAGGCTAATCATGAAGGCTCTCGCACTGCGCGCCCGGGCGCGCGTCGTCGTCGCCGCCGTCGCGATCGGCGCGGCGACACTGCCGATCGGCGCACAGAACAGCGCGCCGGGCGATATCCAGTCCGTCGTCAGCGCGGCGTTTGCCAAATACAAGAACCTGAAGGAAGGGAAGAACGCCGACTACATCCCCGCGCTCGCGCACGTCGATCCGAACCTGTTCGGCATCGCGGTCATCAACCGCGACGGCAAGGTCTTCACGGCCGGAGACGTCAACACCGAGGTCTCCATCCAGTCGATCTCGAAGGTGTTCACGATGGCGCGCGTCATCCAGGAGCAGGGCCCGGAGGCGATCGAGAAGACGATCGGCGTCGATGCGACCGGCATGAAGTTCAACTCCATCGTTTCCATCGAGCAGTCGTACAAGCTCGCGGGCGGCCCGGAGATGAACCCGCTCGTCAATCCCGGCGCGATCGCGGCCACCAGCATGGTGCAGGGAGCGACCTCGGACGCGATCTGGCAGAAGATCATCGGCACCTACAGCGACTTCGCGGGCCGTCCGCTCAACGTGCTGCAGGACGTCTACAAGTCGGAGTCCGACAGCAACCAGCGCAACCAGGCAATCGGGATGCTGATGCACGCCTACGGGTACATCAAGGAGAACCCGGGGCAGGCCACCGACCTCTACACGCGGCAGTGTTCGGTCGGCGTCACGGCGAAGGACCTGGCGACGATGGCGGCGACGCTCGCGTTCGGCGGCCGCAACCCGGTCACCGGCAAGCAGGCGATCGGCACCGAAAACGTCCCGTACGTGCTCGCGGTGATGGCGACCGCCGGTCTCTATGACGACTCCGGCAAGTGGCTGTATCACACCGGCCTGCCAGCCAAGAGCGGGGTGGGCGGCGGCATCATCGCGGTGGCGCCGGGCAAGTTCGGCCTCGCGGTCGTTTCGCCGCCGCTCGACGAAGCGGGCAACAGCGTTCGCGCGCAGAAGGCGATCACCGACATCGTCAACGCGCTCAACCTGAACCTGTACGCCTCGAAGCCGTCGCGCGCGCTTGCCTCGGCGTCGCAATAGAATCTCCTCACGCCGGTATAAACCGCCCGCGTGCCATCTGACGCAGCCGCTCGACGTCTTCCTTCCGGGAGACCGACAGCGGCTGCGTTCCACGCATCTCCTCGCACAGCATCGCGGTCGTCAGCGGCTGACGGTCGTGCAGCGCTCGATAGAGGCCGGCGGTCACCGCCTGCTCGATTTCCGCGCCCGAGAAGCCCTCGCTGGCCGCGGTCAGCGCGCCGAGGTCGAACGACGCCGGGTTCTGGCGCCGCTGTCCCAGGTGGATGCGGAAGATCGCTTCGCGCTCCGCCGCCTCGGGAAGGTCGACGAAAAAGATTTCGTCGAAGCGGCCCTTGCGCAGCAGCTCTGGAGGCAGGGAGAGCACGTTGTTCGCGGTCGCGGCGACGAACACCGGCGCTTCACGTTCCTGCAGCCACGTCAGAAAGGATCCGAGGATGCGCTGCGAGAGGCCGCCGTCCGCATCGCCGCCCGAAGCGAACCCTTTCTCGATCTCGTCGATCCACAGGATGCTCGGCGCAATCGCTTCCGCGAAGTCGAGCGCGCGGCGCAGGTTCTTTTCCGACTCCCCGACGTACTTGTCGTACAGCCGCGCGGCATCGAGCTTGAGCAGCGGCTGCTTCCATGCGCGCGCGATGGCCTTGGCCGCCAGCGACTTTCCGCATCCCTGCACGCCGACGATGAGGATGCCGCGCGGCGCCGGCAGGCCGATCGCCCGTGCCTCGCTCGTGAAGCCGACACGTGCCCGTTCGAGCCAGGCCTTCAGCCGGTCGAAGCCTCCGATCTCGTAAGTGTTGTCTTCCGGCGGGTAGAACTCGAGCAGTCCCTCTTCGCGCACCGCCTCGCTCTTGCGCCGCAGCAGCCGCGGGATGTCCTGCGTGGTCAGCGCGTTGTCGTCGAGCACCGCCCACGCCACCGCCTGCCGTGCCTGGTTCAGCGTCAGGCCGGACAGCGCGTCGAGCAGCGTTTCCATGCCCTCAGGCCCGAGCGTCACGGTGATCTCCCGCTGCCGTTTCAGCGAGCGAAGGATCTGGTGCACGACCAGCTGCAGCTCGTCGCGATCGGGCAGGTGCAGCACGAACGGGATCGCCTCGCGCGCCAGCTCGCCCGGAAGCTGAATCGAGGCGCCTGACAGCACCGCCGTCGAGCCGGTGCGCAGGAACGCCTGCGCGGTGTCGCGCAGCCCGCGGACGACCATCGCATCCTTCAGGTGCACGTGCAGATCCTTGAGGTGGAAGATACCGCGGACCGTCAGTGTCGGGAGATGCCGCACGAGCGTCTGCGGGTTTGCTGTGCCGTAGGTGGCGCCGTCGCCACCTACCCGCTGCAGCCCGTGGGTGACCGTCCACGTGAAGAGCGGCATGTGCAGCGTCGCCGCGACGGCCTGCAGCAGGTTGCCGACGCGTTCTTCCTCCACCGTGTCGATGGTGACGATGGGATGCCGCGACTGGACGAGCGCTTCGAGATCGCGCGTGGCGTCGGCGTGCGGCACGTCAGGGCAGGAGCGGCTGCGCCGACTCGATGAACCGGTGGTGCAGCGCCTGTACGGCCTCTTTCGTGCGATCGCGCGCGACCATCCAGGTGATCCTGAACGAGGAGGTCGAGATCATCGCCGGCGTGATCCCCTTCTGCTCGAGCAGCGCGGAGCCGGTGCGCACATTGGCGTAGCGCGCGTTGATGCCCGCGCCCACCGCGCTGACGGCCGCCAGGCCGTCGGCCAGCCGCGCCCGCCCGCCGAAGCGCGAATCGAGCTCGGCGCGAAGCCGCGGCTCGTCGTGCAGGTTCTCGCGCGAGATGACCATGTCCACGCGGTTGTCGAACACGTGCAGCTGCTTGCCGGCGACGCTGCGCTCGTCGAGCAGGGCGAGGACCTCCGACGGCTTCGCGTCGGCCTGCAGCACGATGACGTCCGTTTCGCTGGCGACGCCGACGACGGTGCCGGGCATCCGGGGCGGCGACTTGCGCACGACGGTGCCGTCGAGGGAGGCGTCGATGCCGGGCAGCGGGCCGGCCGTCGCGCGCGCGTAGATCGCGATCCCCTTTTCCTTCGCGAACTCCACCGCCTGCGCGTTGAGCACCTTCGCGCCGGCTTCCGCCATCTCCTGCGTCTCCTCGTACGAGAGCGTGCCGATGCGGCGCGCCGCGGGCACCACGCGCGGATCGGCGGAGTAGACGCCGTCCACGTCGGAGCAGATCTCGCAGTACTCCGCGTCGAGCGCGGCGGCCATCGCGACCGCGGTGGTGTCGCTCCCGCCGCGGCCGAGCGTCGTCACCTCCTTGCGGTACGACACGCCCTGGTAGCCGGCGACGACGACAATCTTTCCGCGCGCGAGCTCGTCCTGCACGCGGAACGGGCGCACCTCGATGATCCGCGCATCGACGTGGCGATCGTTGGTGATGATGCCGGACTGGCTGCCGGTGAAGCTGATCGCGTCGCCGCCGAGCTCGTGAATCGCGAGCGAGAGCAGCGCCATCGAGATGCGCTCGCCGGCCGACAGCAGCATGTCGAGCTCGCGCCGCTGCGGGTTCGGCGAGACCTTCTTGGCCATCGCCAGCAGCTCATCGGTGGTGTCGCCCATGGCGGAGACGACGACGACCACGCTGTGCCCCTGGGCGCGCGTGCGCATCACGCGCTCGGCGACACGCCTGAGCTTGTCGACGTCCGCCACGCTGCTTCCACCGTATTTCTGGACGATCACCGCCATCGCCAGAGCATAACCAAGTCAAGGGTTGGTAACATCAGAGATTGGGGGATACACATGACCTTTCGCGCGATCGTCGCCGCTCTTCTGCTGACCTTCGCGGCCGCCGCGCCCAACGCCGCGCAACAGCCATCGCAACGCGAGCCCGACGTCGTCTTCGTGCCGACGCCGTCCGCTGTGGTCGACGCCATGCTGAAGCTCGCCCGCGTCACCGCGTCCGATGTCGTGTACGACCTCGGCTCGGGTGACGGCCGCATCCTGATCGCGGCCGCCAAGATGTACGGTGCGCACGGGGTCGGCATCGACATCGACCCGGAGCGCGTGCGCGAAGCGACCGCGCGAGCGCGCGCCGAGAACGTCGCCGACAAGGTGACGTTCCGGCAGGAAGACCTCTTCACCGCGGACATCAGCCCCGCGACGGTCGTCACCCTTTATCTGTCGCCGACGGTGAACTCGCGCCTCGCGCCGAAGCTGATGAAGGAACTGAAGCCGGGGACGCGCATCGTCTCGCACGCGTTCGACCTCGGCCCCTCCTGGAAGCCGCAGCAGCAGATGAAGGTCAGTGACCGGCAGATCTTCTTCTGGACGGTCGGGCCGCCGTCGCGGTCTTCGCGGTAGGGATCGAGGATCGAAGGATCGGGATTACGGGAGTCATTCCGGACGCCGCCCGCGGCGTTGAGCAGCGCCGCGGCGACCCGTCCCATAGCCGGCTCGATTAGCGCGGAACCGCTCTTCGATCCCGCTTGATCCGACCTATCTGGTCGGATTAGACTTTCCTGCGACTCAATCTCATTTCGAGCACACAGCCATGCTACAGGCCTTTGTCATCACCCTGCGGGAAGGTCTCGAAGCCTTCCTGATCGTTGCCATCAGCCTCGCCTACCTGCGGAAGTCCGGGCGGACGGAACTGACCCGCGCCGTGCACGTGGGCATCGTCGCGGCGCTGGCCATCAGCGCCCTCGGCGGGTACCTGCTGTACAACGCGGCGAACCAGGAACTGCTCGAGGGGCCGCTCGCGATCGTCGCGGCCGTCTCCGTCACGTGGATGGTGGTCCACATGTGGCGCGCCGGGCGGCGGATGAAGGGAGACATCGAGGGGCGTCTCGCCTCGTCCAGCGGGCGCGCCGGGGCGGCGGCCTTTGCGGGCGTCTTCCTTTTCACCGTGCTGATGGTCTCGCGTGAAGGTATGGAAACGGCGCTGCTCCTGATGCAGCTGAAGGAGACGCTGAACCTGGTCGCGGGGGCGGCGCTCGGCCTCGTCGGCGCCGCGGCGCTCGCCTCGCTCTGGTCGCGCTACGGCCATCGGGTCAACCTTGGCCTGTTCTTCCAGGTCACCGCCATCTTCCTGATCGTGTTCGTCGTGCAGCTGCTGATTGCCGGCGTGCACGAGATGTCCGAGCAGAACATGATCGGGCCGCTCAGCGAGCCGATTCATGAAGCGACCGAGTCGTGGGGTCCCGACAGCGCGTTCGGACACGCGCTGACCTACGCGCTCGTGCTGCTGCCCGCGGCGTGGCTCGCGTTCAAGGGCCTGACGGGCGGCGCCACGCAGAAGACCGGGCAGCCGCCGCGCACCGCCACCGCGCGCTGATGCACGCCTGATGGCCGACGCCAGACCGCCGCTGGTCGCCGAGCTGGTATGGTCTGGTGATCTTCGCTTCGGCGCGTTGAGCGAAGGCAACGCCGTTGTCGTCGACGGCGACGGCAAGGCGGGCATCTCGCCGGTGCAGTGCGCCGCGATCGGGCTCGCTGCCTGCATGGCGGCCGACGTCGTGGATATCATTCGCAAGGGACGCCACCCGCTGACGGCGCTGCACGTCACCTTCACCGGCGCGCGCGCCGAGCAGCCTCCGCGGCGCTTCGTCGACATCTCACTCCGGTTCGACATCCGCGGCGCCGTGCCGGCCGAGGCCGTCGAGCGCGCGATCGCGCTCTCGCGCGACAAGTACTGCTCCGTCCTCCACTCGTTCCGCCAGGACATCGCGTTCTCGACCGACTTCCACATCGCCCCATGAACGTCGTGGCTCGGGCCGGGAGGCGCGGGTACCTCGACTGGCTGCGCGGCATTTCCGTGCTGATCATGATCGAGGCCCACACGCTCGACGCGTGGACGCGTCTCGACGCGCGCCACAACAGCACCTACGGCTGGGCGATGATCGTCGCCGGCTTCGCCGCGCCCGCCTTCCTCTTTCTCGCCGGCGTCGCGCTGGCGCTCGCCGCCGGCTCACGGCTGCGGCGCGGGAACAGCCCGACCGAGACGGGGGTGCTGGCACGGCGCCGCGCGCTGCAGATCTTCGGCCTCGCGTTTCTCTTCCGGCTGCAGTCGTGGCTGATCAGCGGCGGCGACCCCGTGCAGGCGATGCTGAAGGTGGACATCCTGAACGTCATGGGGCTGTCGATGCTCGCCGCGGCGCTGCTCTGGAGCGCCGGCCGCACGCGCTGGGAGCGCGCCGCATGGATGGTCGCCGCCACCGCCGCGGTGGCGATGGTCACGCCCATCGTCCGCGCGACGCCGCTGATATCGCCGCTGCCCGATCCGCTGGAGTGGTACATCCGGCCGATTCCGGGCCGCGGGACGTTCACGTTGTTTCCGTGGTCCGGGTTCCTGCTTGCAGGCGCGGCTATCGGCCTCTGGCTCGACACCGCGCGGACGCCCGAGGCCGAGCGTCGCGTCAACGTCGCGCTCGCGGCCATCGGGCTCGTCCTCGCCGCCGGCGCCTACGCGGCCTCGTTCCTGCCGGCGATCTATCGCGAAGCGTCCTTCTGGACGACCTCGCCCACGTTCTTCTTCCTGCGGGTGGGGATTCTCATCCTGTCGCTGCCGGTCGCCTACGCGTGGAACGCCTCGTGGAGCGGCCGCTCCGTGATCCAGGAGTTCGGGCGTGCCTCACTGTTCGTCTACTGGATTCACGTGGAGCTCGCCTACGGCGTCCTCAGCGGTCCGATCCACAAGACGCTGACGCTCGGCCAGGCGTTGGCGGCCTATGCGCTGTTCACCGTCGCGCTCTTCGGCGCGGCGAAGCTGAAGGATCACGTCGTCGACTGGTGGAATACAGGCCGCCTGCAACCTTCGGGCGCCCTGTGACAATTCCCAACTTCCAACCGCCAACTTCCAGGCAGCATGATGCCGCGACAGCGGGCTTCTTGGGAGTTACTCGTTGGCGGTTGGCCGTTGACCCGCGCTAGAAAGCCACCATGTAAGTCATCTTCGCAATCAGCGAGCGGTCCTGCAGCAGCCCCGTGTGCTCGTCGCGGTGCTCGTTGTAGACGAAGAAGAAGTCGCTCAACGGCCGGTGGATGATGTTGAAGCGGATGTTCGAGCTGAGCTGGTGCGAGTCGGTGCTGTATTGCAGCAGCGCGTTGATGAACACCTTGGTGTTGAAGTTGTAGTTCACGCGGCTCGTCGTCAGCGTCGACAGGTACGACACCTCCGGCAGCCGGATGTCGTTCAGCTGCATCGTCAGCGCAAGATTCAACTTCTCGTTGGGCCGGAGGGTCGGGCCCCATGCGTAGTTGTGCTTGTAGCCGCCGTAGAACTTGCCGATCGAATAGCGCAGGCCCGTCGACGCCGTGGCTGCATCGTTCGCGCGGTAGGTGATGAAGTACTCGGTGTACTCGTACCGACCCGGCAGGATCTTCACCCCGCGCGCACCGTTCAATGTGAACGGCGTGCGGATGATCTCGACGTTGGTGTTCGCCCCGGGCTCGAGAAACGAGCCGTTCGCAAAGTTGATTGCGAAGTGGAAGTCCTGCTGTCGCAGATCCAGGCCGCCGCCATCGGCGCGATTGGACTGGACCAGGACCCAGTGCGGCATCAGTTCCCGGACCGCGTGCGGCAGCCAGTTCGGCCGCAGCGTCCGGTTCAGCTGCGTGTTCCATTCGTTGACGCCGACACGTGGAACGAACCCGAGCTCGTCGTTGAAGCGCTCGCCAATCGTCGTGTACTTGCCGCTCAGACGCCATTGCCGGTTCCGGTATTCGACGTTCGCGCGCGTGGTGACGTCGTTCCCCGTACCAGCCACGACGGCGGCCGGTGAAAATGTCTTGGCCGCCAGCCCGTTCATCGTCAGGTTGCCGAAGCGGAAGTTCGCGTCGAAGCCCGCGAAGCGGTTGAAGCGCGGACCGCCGACTTCCTTGTCCAGCAGCACGGCGCCGATGTCGGAGTTGCCGAGCACATCGCGCCGAAGGCGCAGCGCGGTGAAATTCGTTGCCGGGACGCTTCCGTCTTCGCGTTGCTGGATGTTCAGCATGCCGATCGAATAGGCGCCCTGGCGGCCGCTCAGGCGCGTCCCGCCGAGGATGGGCAGCGCCTGACCCTCGTCGGACAAGCCGATGCGCCGCGTGAAGAAGAGGCGCATGTCCTGGATCTGGTTGGTGCGGCCTGCGCCGAAGTTGCCGCCGCCGCCGCCGCCGGAATCGCCGAACGCGAAGATGCCCTGGTTCTCGAGGAAGAAATCGCGCTTCTCCGGGAAGAACAGGTTGAACCGCGTCAGGTTCACCTGCTGCTCGTCTGCCTCCACCTGCGAGAAGTCCGTGTTGACCGTGAAGTCCCACACGAGCCCGGACGTGACGCCGTACTTCACGTCCACGCCGCCTTCGAAGTCGCCGGCCAGCGGCCGCGTGGTGACGCGGCTGCCGCTCGTCAGCGCGTACGGCTTGATGCGGATGTTCTTCCCCGCATGCAGGCCGCGCAGCCCCTCGAGCGTTCCCGCGAGCGAGACCCGCTGCGCGTCGTAGATGCGTGGAATCGGCGACCAGTAGCTGTCCTCGTTCAGGCGGCGCAGCTTGCGCTCGAAGTTGATGCCCCACACCTGCGGATCGGCGTCGCCGAACTTGAGCGTGCGGAACGGAATCCAGACCTCGGCGACCCAGCCCGTCTCGGTGATGCGCGTCTTGACGTCCCAGATGCCGTCCCAGTTCGCGTTGTTGTCGCGACCTTCGCTCGCCATCTGCGAGTCCCACTTCGCGCCCGCGGGGTTGGTGGCGAACTGGTACGCGTTCCGGCCGTCGTGAAACGTGTCGAGAACGATGCGGAAGCCGTCGCTGCTGCCGGTGTTGTAATCCTTCTTCAGGTCGCTCGTGATGATCTTCGACGGCTCCATGTCGTGCGCGAAGATGCCGAAGTAGAGCGCGTCTTCGTTGTAGAGCACGCGGACGTCGGTGTCGTAGGTCGCCGGGTTGCCTTCGCGCGGGTCGTTCTGGATGAACCCGTTGGCGATGGGCGCCTCGGCCCACGCCGCCTCGTCGAGCGCCCCGTCGAGCGTGATGGCGCCGGCCGCGCGAACCGCCGTGAGCCGCTTCTCGAGGTGGATCGTCTCGTAGTTGATGTCGGCGGCCGCCCGCGGCGGAGCTCCGCCGGCGCTGCCGGCGGTGTCGGCCCGTCCGGCTGCCGGGATGGCAGCCGACCCGGTGGCGATGTTCTGACCGAAGGAAGATCCAGCGAAGAGCACAGCTATGGCGAAAGCGCAGGGGGGGACGGCTCGATGCATGAGAAGCGGAAATTATACTGGGTAAGTATCTGCCTCGAAAGGAGATTCAGGCTCAATGGGGCGATGAAACCGCGAAAAGAAGTGCAAAAAATCATTGAGATTCCTGCGATCAGATGACTACAATTCGCAGCTTTCCCTGGCCGCCTGAGGCGGTGTGGAGGGTAATTTGGAATGATCAGCGTCGCTGCGATCCGGATGCAGCAGTTTGGCGTGCAGTTCTACCAGGCCGCTCTCACCGCGGAAGATATCGACAAACTCGTGCGCTTCGAGGTGCTGAGTTACGGAGATTCCGGGCAGCAGCCCGTGCGCGGCGGCAAGAAGAAGACGCCGTCGAAGGTGAACTGGGACCTGCTCGAACGCCGCATCGCATCGAGCGAGAAGGCTTATCAGCGGCAGATCATCCGGCGAAAGATTGACGAACTCGTCCAGTATTACGAGCAATGCCGCCAGGCGCAGGACCTTCCGTCGATTCCGGGCGCGGTCATCATCTCGTGCGACGAAAAATTGACGTTCGAGGCGGTCGATAGTGGTTCTTCGGTCGGACGCCTGAAAGTTCCGGAGCGCGAAGGGATCCTCCGCGCCATCGACGGCCAGCATCGGCTCCTCGCGCTGCACGCCGACATCGACAACATCCGCGACCACGACTTCACGGTGCCGGCCATCATCTTCGACCGCGTCCCGGAAGACCACATCGTCCAGATGTTCGTGACGATCAACGCGAAGCACACGCGGCTGAACGCGTCGCACCTGGTGAGCCTCTCGGGACGCCAGTTGTATCGCGACGATTCGCTGGCCGCGGCGCACGACGTCGTCCGCGCGCTCAACGACAAGGAAGATTCGCCGCTGCACGGCGAGATCAAGCTGCTCGGCGTCGGCCACGGACGCGTGGCGCAGGCGCCCCTCGCGCAGGAGTTGAAGAAGCTGTTTGCGGGTGACGCTTTCGGCGGCCCGCGCAAGTCCGCCGACTTCCGCGAGGAAGGCAAACGGTTCTTCGTCAACTACTTCAAGCAGATCTCGATGGTGTTCGGCGCCGCGTGGACCGGCCGGAAGTACAGCATCAAGTCAGCGACCGCGCTGCGCGCGTTCATCCGCGTCTCCCCCGACGTCGTTCGCAGACTTGATCAGGATCACGCGGACCGCGGCGACTACCGCGCGATCGGACGCGTCATCGCCCCGTGGGGACGCCGCATCGGCGACCTGCGGTTCGAGACCGAGGGCGCATGGAAACGGCAGGGGACAACCGTCGAGACGCTGGCGCGAGAGCTCAAGCTGGCGTTGGAATATCCGGAAGGGGCTGGAGTGTAGGAAGGTTCTTCAGGCCGCCGGGGCAACGTAGGAGGAAACCGGATAGGGCGCCCGAAGGCGCCCCGTCCTGGTAGCCGACCTGGCTCCCCCCAGCATTTACGGCGCCCTGCCGTAAACCACAGGCCGACGGGCGTCCAGTCGCAACGCGTGTGCCGCTTGAATTTCCCAGTAAAACCGCGATCCACCCCTCCGGACCACTTGCAAGAATGTGGCAGAAATTACAAGCGTGTTCTCTGTCAAAGCACAATGCGTATCGATCTCAACGCTGACGTCGGCGAAGAGTGCGGTCAGGATGCGGCGCTGTTACCGTCCATAACGTCCGCTAACGTCGCATGTGGTCGTCATGCTGGTAGTCCTACAGTCATGCGCGACACCGTCCTACTGGCGTTCGAGTACGGCGTTGCGGTTGGTGCACATCCAGGCTACGCAGACCGTGAAAATTTTGGACGGCGTGATCTGCAATTGACGTCACAGCAGATTACAGATCTCGTAGTTGAACAGGTTGACGCGCTCGCGACCATCGCTGGGAAGGCGGGCGTCCAGTTGCAGCACGTGAAGCCACACGGTGCGCTCTACAACATCGCGATCCGCGACCGCGGCGTAGCCGATGCGATAGCCCGTGCGGTCGTGTCGGTTGATCCGTCACTCATCCTGCTTGGCCTGCCGGGGTCGCAGCTCGTGGCGGCGGGGGCTGCGGCGGGGCTGCGAACCGCGCGCGAGGCGTTCGCGGATCGCGCGTATCGCCCGGATGGGACGCTCGTGCCGCGGACGGAGCCCGGCGCCGTCATTCATGATCCGGATCAAGTCCTCGCGCGTGTAGTAGCGCTTGCACAACGTTTCGACGTCGACACGATTTGTGTGCACGGCGACACGCCCGGAGCGGCGGATCTGGCACGCCGCATCCGCGAGACGCTCGAAGCCGCCGAAATCGAATTGAAGAATTTGTCGACGTAGGCCGGGTCCCGATTGGATACCGGTCCCATATCCAATCGGACCCGGCGTCTTATCGCCGTTCCGCGACGAGCGCCCGGCGCAGCACCTTCCCGACCATCGTCTTCGGCAGCTCCGATCGGAATTCGACGTGCGCGGGCACTTTGTACGGCGCGAGCCGTTCGCGGCAGTACGTCCGCAGCTCCTCGGCGGTCGCGGCCTGTCCGGCCTTGAGCACGACCCACGCGTGCGCCACTTCCCCCTTGGCCTGGTCGGGGACGCCCGCCACGCCCACCTCCATCACCGCCGGGTGTGCCGAGAGCACCTCTTCGATCTCGCGCGGCCAGACCTGGTAGCCGCTCGTCTTCAGCATGTCCTTCTTGCGATCGACGAGGAAGATGAACCCGTCGGCGTCCATGCGCGCGAGGTCACCGGTGTGGACCCACGGGCCGCCCGCGCCGTGTGTGCGGAGGGTGTCCGCGGTCTCGCCGGGGTTGTTCCAGTACTCCACCATGTGCTGCGGGGCGCGAATCAGCATCTCGCCGACTTCGTCGACGCCCATCTCCCGCCCGGGATCGTCGGCATCGACGATGCGGACCTCGACGTCGGGCAGCGGTACGCCGATCGATCCGAGCTTGTTCGTCCCCTGCACCGGGTTGACGCAGCAGGCCATCATCCCTTCGGTCAGCGAGTAGCCCTCGATGAGGCGCGCTCCCGTCAGCGCCTCGAACTGGCGCTTGGTTTCCGCCATCAACGCGGCGGCGCCAGAGAAGCACAGCTTGATGGAACTGAGATCCACCTTGCCCGCGCGGACGTCCGGGTGATTGAGGATCGCCGTGTAGAGCGTCGGAACGCCGTTGAAAAAGGCCGGCTTGACCTGCTTGATCGTCTTCAACAAATCGTCGATGTCGCGCGGGTTCGGGACGAGCGACAGCGGGTTCGGGCCGATGAAGGCGAGCGGCTGCACGCCCACGTTCGCGTAGACGTGGAAGAGCGGCAGCGGCAGCATGATGGCGTCGACCCATGCGCGCTTCGCCGATTTCGTCCACTCGTAGAGCTGCAGCCCCGCGGCGACGTAGTGGCGGTGGAGGCCGACGACGCCCTTCGGCGTGCCGGTGGTTCCGCCGCTGGCGAGGATGACGGCCGGGTCGTCGCCGCGCACCGGCACCGCCGGCGGCGGCGTGTCGCGATGCTCCCGAAGGAGGTCGAGGAACCAGCGATCGCCCTGCGAGATCGTGACGCGATGGCCGCCGGACTTCTCCTTGAACAGCGTGAAGAGGACCCGCAGCAGCGGCGGCAGGTAGTCCTTGATGGAGGTCGCAATCACGTTGCGCACCGCGGTTCGCGGCTGCACTTCCTTGACGCGGGTATAGAACGGGGTCAGCGTCACGACGGTCTGCGCGCCGTTCGCCTTCAGCGCGTGTTCGAGCTCGCGCTCCGTGTACGTGGGGTTGACGGGACACGCCACGGCGCCGGCCTTCCACGCGCCGAATTCCGCGACGAAGAACTGCGGGCAGTTGGGAAGCACCAGCGCCACGCGGTCGCCCTTGCCGACGCCGAGCGCGGCGAGCGCGGCGGCAAACGCGTCGCTCTCGCGGTGAAGTCGGGCGTACGAGACCTCGGCGCCCTTGAAGAGCAGTGCGGCCTTCGAGCCGTTGTCACGCGCCAGTGCCGAGAGGTAGTCGAGCAGGGTCTTGTCCGGGTAGGGCTGAAGCGATCTCGGAACGTCGGCGTCGTACTGCGCCTGCCAGCGCTTGTCAGCCATGCTGGCCAATTCTAGTCGGCAGTCGGCAGTGGGCAGTGAGAGTGGGCAGTGGGCAGGGGGCAGGGGGCAGGGGGTGGGAGTGCGCAGGCGGCAGTGGACGTCGGGGCGGAACCTTCAGGTTCACCCAGAGCCGTAGAGGCGGACCTTCAGGTCCGCCTAGGACAGCAGCATCAACAGCAGCGCCTTGTGGGTGTGCAGGCGGTTCTCGGCCTGGTCGAGGACGACCGAGGCCGGCGAGTCGAGCACGTCGGACGTCACCTCTTCCCCGCGGTGTGCCGGCAGGCAGTGCATGAACAGCGCCCCGGGCGCGGCCGACGCCATCAGCCGGCGGTCCACCTGATACGGGCCGAACACCTGCTTGCGCAGCTCCGTCTCGTTTTCCTGTCCCATCGACGTCCACACATCCGTGTACACGGCATCCACCCCGCGAACGGCCTCGCACGGCTCGCTGAACAACCGCAGCTCCGCCCCATCCCTCGCCGCGCGGCGCGCCTCGTCCACGACCTCGGCCGGCAACTCGTAGCCGCGCGGGGAGGCGACGTGGAACCGCACGCCGAGCAGCGCCGTCGCGTGCGCGAGCGACGTCGCGACGTTGTTGCCGTCGCCGACGAAGGCGAGGCGCCGTCCGCGCAGCGAACCCCAGTGCTCCTGCAGCGTCATCATGTCCGCCAGCGCCTGACACGGATGCTGCTCGTCGCTGAGCGCGTTGATGACGTGCAGTCCCGGCGCGACCGCCGCCATCGACGCCACCTTCTCGTGCGCGTAGGTCCGCACCACGACCGCGTGGACCCATCGCTCGAGGTTTCTCGCGACGTCCTCGAGCGGCTCGCGCGTACCGTCCGCGAACTCCGACGGCACGTGCAGCGTCTCGGCGCCCAGCTCCTTCACCGCGATCTCGAAGGTCGACCGCGTCCGCAGCGACGGCTTCTCGAACAGCATCGCCACGTGACGTCCGGCGAGCGCGTGCGCCGTCGGCGCCTGGCGTCCGAGCCGGCGGTCGGCTTTCATCTGCCGCGCGATGTCGAGGAGCCGCGCGGCTTCGCCGGCGGACAGATCGAGAACCGACAGGAAGTCCTTCGCCATGCGCAGGCCCGGTTCGCTAAGTCCGGTACTCGCCATTGATGCGGACGTATTCAGCACTGAGGTCGCACCCCCAGATCGTCGCTGATGCATTGCCTGCCCCCAGACTGATCTCGATGTCCACGGTGTCGCGCTTCAGGATCTCCGCCGCGCGCTGCGCCGACTCGTCGTGCGGCAGCCCGTTCTCGAACAGCAGGATGCCGCCGATGCGCACGGTGACGCGCTGCATGTCGAACCGGACGCCGGCGCGTCCGGCCGCGGCGACGATGCGGCCCCAGTTCGGATCCGCGCCGTGCACCGCCGTCTTGACGAGCGGCGAGTTCGCAACTGTTCGCGCGACCTGCCTCGCCTCGTCCCCGGTGTTGGCGTCGTAGACGCTGACCGCGATCACCTTCGTCGCCCCCTCGCCGCCGCGCACGATGCCGAGCGCAAGCGGCCGCGAGACCGACAGCAGGCCGTCGAGCAGCGCCGGGTAGAGCTCCTCGTCAATCGCGACACCGCTGTTGCCCGACGCCATCGCGAACAGCGAGTCGTTGGTCGAGCACTCGCCGTCCACGGTGATGGCGTTGAACGTGTCGCGCGCGGACTCGGCGAGCGCCCGCTGCAGCATCGCCGGCGCCACCTGCGCATCGGTCGCGATGAAGCCGAGCATCGTCGCCATGTTCGGTTCGATCATCCCCGAGCCCTTCGCCATCGCGCCGATCGAAAACGACCCGCGCGGCGTCGTCACGCGCACCGCGTGTTCCTTGGGGAACGGATCGGTCGTCATGATCGCCTGCGCGGCCTCGCTGCCCTTGCCGTGCGCCAGCGACGAGCACGCCGCCTGGATGCCGGCCGCGACGCGGTCGATCGGCAGCGCGACGCCGATCACGCCCGTCGAGGCGACCAGCACCTGCTCCGGCTCGCAGCCGAGCGCGCTGGCGACCTCTTCGGTCATCCGCCGCGCGTTGGCCAGCCCTTCTTCGCCGGTGCAGGCGTTCGCGCAGCCGCTGTTCACGACGATGGCGCAGCCGGTGCCGCGGGTGACGTCGAGATGCCGCTTCGAGACCAGCACGGGCGCCGCCTGCGCGAGGTTGGTCGTGAACAGGCCGGCCATCGACGCAAACGTGTCCACGGCGAGGACGGCGAGGTCGAGCGCCCCGGCCTTCGCCTTGATGCCGCAGTGCAGCGCCGCTGACCGGAACCCCGTCGGCGCGGTGACGCCGCCGTCGATCGGCGCGATCGACGTGTGCCGCGTGACCGCCACGTCAGCCATGCAGGGCGGCCAGCGGCACGCAGGCGTGGCGCGGCCGTTCGAGCGCGCGCACGACCGCGTATTGCCCGCAGCGCCGGAACTGGCTGCAGGCGTGGCAGTCGGTGACGATCTTCTCGCGCAGCCACTCGTGCGGGACGATCGAGAACCCGAGATGGACGAAGTAGGCGGGCGTGTGCGAGAAGGCGCACAGCTTCTCGAAGCCGGCCGCTTCCGCGCGGCGCACGAGCTCGTCCACGATGCGGCGGCCGACGCCGCAGCCGCGCGCGTCGCGACGGACGACCATCGACCGGACTTCCGCGACCGAGTGGCTCAGGGGCGCCAGCTCCGCGCACGCCAGGACCTCGTCGTCCTGCACCGCGACGACGAAGCGGTGCGCGTGGACGACGACTTCGCTGAACTGACGCGGAAGCAGGTGTCCCTCGGCGAGGTGCTCTTCGATGAGCGTGTGGATGGCCGCCGCCTCGTCCCCCGTCGCGGAGCGCACCACGATCGCCGACGGATCCAGGTCCGGGTAGGGATCGGGGGTCGGGGATCGCGGATCAAGAACTTTGAGTTCCAGCGGCAGTCTCATGCGTGCACCTCCGCCCCGACGGCGGCAAACACCTCGTCGAGGATCTCCATGGCTCGATCGATATCCGCCGCCTCGATCGTCAGCGGCGGCAGCATCCGCACCACCTTCTCGTTCGTGCGATTGACGAGCAGCCCGCGCTCGCGGGCGGCATCGACGATGGGCGCGGCGTCGACGGCGAGCTGCAGCCCCTGCATCAGGCCGACGCCGCGCGTTTCCACGATCACCGGATGCTTCAGCGCCAGCGCGCGCAGCCGGCGCTCCAGGAGCGGTCCAACCTCCTTCACGTGCTCCATCACCCCGTGGTCCATCAACTGCTCGAGGAAGAACAACGCGGCACGGCACGCCAGCAGGTTGCCGCCGTACGTCGTGCCGTGATCGCCGGGCGAGATCGCCGACGCGACGCGCTCGGACATCAGGATGGCGCCGACCGGGACGCCGCTGCCGAGCGCCTTGCCGACGCTGACCAGGTCCGGCTCGAGGCCGAGCACCGGGAAGTAGAACGGATAGCCCGTGCGGCCGAGGCCCGTCTGCACTTCGTCGGCGATGTACAGCGTGCCGGTGCGGCGGCAGACGTTCGCCATCGCCTGCGCGAATTCCTTCGACAGCGGCCGGATGCCGCCTTCACCCTGGATCGGCTCGGCGATGACCGCCGCGGTCCTGTCGTTCACCGCGGCCTCGAGCGCGGCGACGTCGCCGGCGCGGATGAAGGTGACCTGGCCGATCAGCGGCTGAAACGGCGCGCGGTAGTGCTCGTCCCACGTGACCGACAGCGCGCCCATCGTGCGGCCGCCGAACGAGTTCTCGAGCGCCACGAAATTGGTCCGTGCGGTCGCGCCCTGCGTGAACCAGTAGCGCCGGGCGAACTTCAGGCAGCCTTCCACCGCTTCGGTGCCGCTGTTGGCGAAGAACGCGCGCGCCAGGCCGGACATCTTCGTCAGGCGCGCGGCCACCTGGCCCTGCAGCGGGTGGTAATAGAGGTTCGACGTGTGCAGGAGCGTTGACGCCTGATCGGCGAGCACCGCGGCGAGGCCCGGATGCGCGTGGCCGAGCGACGCGACGCCGATGCCCGAGATGAGGTCGAGGTATTCACGCCCGTCCACGTCGTACAGGCGCGAGCCGCTGCCGCGGACGAACGCGACCGGCTGCCGCTTGTAGGTCGTGACCACGTGGCGCGCTTCGAGCGCCTTGATGTCGTCGAGCGTCAACTTGTTCATCGCACCACCTGCGTGCATCCGGCCAGCGGCCCCGTTGCCGCCGCCAGCGTGTCGAGCGCCACCTCGCGGCCGTTGGCAATCAGCACGTCGCCGACCCCGCTGCGCAGCGCCGTGCGGCACGCCTCGAGCTTGGCGACCATCCCCTTGTTCGCCGTCCCGGCCTTGATCATCCGCGCCGCGCGCCGCGAGTCGAGACGCGCAATCGTCTGCCCGGCTTCGTCCAGCACGCCGGAAGTGCCGCCGGCAATCACCAGCCGCCGGGCCTCCAGCGACGAGGCGAGGTGCGCGGCGAGCGTGTCGGCGTTGACGTTCAGCAGCTCGCCGTCGCGCGTGGCGCCGATGCACGCGACCACCGGCACGTAACGCCGTGCCAGCAGGTCCGTCAGCAGCTCGGGCGAACCGTTGTTGATGGGCGACCCGACGAGCCCGAGGTCCACCTTCGGCCCCGCGACGGTCGCAATCGGCTGCGATCGCTTCATCGTCGCCACGGACGCGTCGGCGCCCGTGAGCCCGACCGGCCGCGCGCCCGCTTTTCGCAGCGCGGCGACCAGCCGCGTGTTGATCGCGCCGGCGAGCACCGCGACGACGACGTCGAGCGTCCGCGCGTCGGTGACGCGCAGCCCGTCCACCTGCTGCTTCGCGATGCCGGCGGTGGCGAGCGCGGAATCGATCTCACGCCCGCCGCCGTGCACGACGACGAGCGAGGTGCGCTGCGCGAGCGCGGCGATACCGGTCGCGATGCGCGCGAGGTCGTCGGGCTGCTCGAGCAGTTCGCCGCCCAGCTTGAGCACGATGGCCGGGTCCTGGCGCCGCTGGGCCCGCCGCGTGTCGGCCGGATCCTTTTGCGGCTGCCGCGTGTCGCCCGGGTCCTTTTGGACCCGCCGCCGCGTGGTCCTCGTCACAGCAGGCCCGTCCGTTCGTCGAGGCCGAGAACGATGTTGAGGTTCTGCACCGCCTGGCCAGCCGCGCCCTTCACCAGGTTGTCGAGCACCACGATCAGCGCGAGCCGGTTGCGCCCCTCGTCCACCTTCCAGCCGATATCGCAGAAGTTGGTGTGGGCCACGTGCTTGATCTCCGGTAGCGCGGCGCCGGTCAGCCGCACGAACGCCGCGTCGCGATAGGCGTCCTCGAGCGCCTTCGCCACCTGCGCCTCGGTCGTCCCTTTCTTCAGCGAGACGTAGATCGTCTCGAGGATGCCGCGGTCGAGCGGGACGAGATGGGGAACGAACGTCACCTCGCGCTGCAGCTCCTGCTCGATCTCGGCGTTGTGCCGGTGCGAGAAGACACCGTAGGCGGCGACGCTGCCGTGGTTCTCGGAGAAATGCGTGCGGTCGCTCGGCGCCTTGCCGGCGCCGGAGATGCCCGACTTCGCGTCGACGATGACGTGCCCCTCGATGAGCGCTGCGTCGGCGAGCGGCTCGAGCGCCAGCAGCGCGGCGGTCGGATAGCAGCCGGGGCACGACACGAGCCGCGCGTCGCGGATGGCCGCGGCGTCGCGCTCGGGGAGCCCGTAGACGGTTCCCTGCGGCAGCGTCGCGGTGGACGGGTACCAGCGCTGGCGGTCCCCCGCGTCGCGGATGCGGAAGGCGCCGGAGAGGTCGATGACGCGCGTCCCCCGCTCGAGCAGCTTGGGGGCCACCTCCGCCGACGCCGTTTCCGGGAGAGCGAGGAAGACGACGTCGGCGGACGAGGAGAGCTGGTCGAGGTCGAGCGGCGTGACGGCCTGGTCCCAGATGCGCGCGAGCGCCGGCAGCGGCCGCGGCGCGCTCGTCGCACCCGACGACATCGCCGCCGTCAGCCTGACCGCGGGATGGCGCGCGAGCAGCCGCACGAGCTCCTGCCCCGCGTAGCCGGTGGCGCCGGCGACGGCGACGCGCGCGGCCGGCTCGCCGCCGGGCGCCTGCGGGCCGGTCGCGGGGGCCGTCTTCTTGTCCGGGGCTGCTATGGGCATTCTCTGTCGTCCATCGGCAAAAGAATATTTATACATTCGGATGCATAATCAGTCAAGGGTTGGTGTATTCTGAAAAACATGAAGGCGCGCCGGCAGGCGGTCATCCTCGACGTCATCCAGCGCGCGCCGGTGCGCAGCCAGGAGCAGCTGCGGCGCAGCATGCGCGCCGCCGGCTTCGACGTGACGCAGGCGACGCTGTCGCGCGACATCCGCGAGCTCGGCCTCGTCAAGGGGGGCGCCGACGGCGCATATCAGCCGCCGGGACGCCCGGCGGCGCCGAACGGCAAGACCGCGGAGACGATGCTCCAGCGCGCGGTGGCCGAGTACCTCCTGCGCGTCGATCGCGTGCAGCAGCTCGTGCTGCTGCGCACCGGTCTCGGGCGCGCGCAGGCGCTCTGCGTGACGATCGATGAAGCCCACCTGCCCGAGGTGGTCGGCACCGTCGCCGGCGAGGATACGGTGCTCGTCATCGCGCCCGACGCCCGGCGCGCGAAGGCGCTCGTCAAGCGGTTCGAACGATTCACAGGGGAGGGACAGCCAGCGTGATCACTCGCATCGTGTTTGCCTGCTCCGGCAGCGCCGACAGCCTTGCCGCGATTCCACGTCTTGCCTCGGCGCTCGGCGCCGAGGTCGTTGCCCTGACGCTCGACGTCGGCCAGCCGGCCGAGCTCGAGGGCGTCCGCCAGGCGGCACTCGCCGCCGGCGCCGTGCGCGCGCACGTGATCGACGCGCGCCACGAGTTCGCCCGCCACTGCATCGCCTCGTCCCGTGACGAACAAGCGCCGTCCGCCCGGCCGCTCGTGGCGAGGACGCTCGTCGAGGTGGCGCTGATCGAAGGGGCCACGATCGTCGCGCACGGCGGTGACGCGCGCGACCACGCCGAGATCGAGGCCGCCGCGCGCGCCGTCGACCGCTCCGTTCGCGTCATCGCGGTGCATGCGGGCGACACCGGCGTCGATCACGCCGTCCAGCCGACGTTGTGGGAGCGCGCGCCCGGCCGGCCCGAGCTGAACGAGCCGGCGCGTCTCGAGATCGCGTTCGAGGGCGGGCTGCCCGTCTCGGTCAACGGGGTGCCGATGGCGCTCACCGAGCTCATCGAGAGCGTGGCGACCATCGCCGCGGCGCCCGCCGCCGTCGTCTTCCAGGCGGCGCACGAAGCGCTTGGCGCCGGCGCATCCAGCGCGCCGGGCGCAACGGTCTGCCTCGAGCTGTTCAACGGGCAGCACCGCGTGCTCTCCGCTCACCATTCATGACACTCTGGTCCGGCCGCTTCGACACCGCGCCCGATCCGGCGGCCTTCGACTTCGGCATCTCGTTCGGTTTCGATCGCGCGCTGTTCGAAGACGACGTGACCGGCAGCCTCGCGTGGGCGGAAGCGCTCGGGGCCGCCGGTGTGCTCGAGAAGCCGGACGCCGCCGCCATTCGCAAGGGGCTCGAGGAGATGCTCGAGGAGGGCCGCCGCGACCCGGCCTACGTCAGCGGGCCCGACGAGGACGTCCACAGCTTCGTCGAGCGCAAGCTCGTGGAACGCATCGGCGACGCGGGCCGCCGCCTCCACACCGGCCGTTCGCGCAACGAGCAGGTCTCGCTCGACTTGCGCCTCTACCTGCGGCGGCGGATTCCGCTGCTCCAGCAGTCGGTCCGCCAGGTCGTCGCGGCATGCGCCGACCAGGCGGAGCGCGCCGGCGACGCGCTGATGCCGTCGTACACGCATCTGCGCCGCGCGCAGCCGGTGCTCGTCGCGCACTTCTTCCTCGCCCACGCCTCGGCGCTGCGCCGCGACGTGGACAGGCTCGACGCGGCACGCGACGAAGCCGACGCGCTGCCGCTCGGCTCCGGCGCCATCGCCGGCACGAGTTACCCGGTCGATACCGCGCTGCTCGCGAAGCGCCTCGGCTTCTCGCGCGTCGTCCGCAACAGCATCGACGCCTCGTCCGACCGGGACTTCGTCGCGTCGTTCCTGTTCGCCGCGTCGCTCGCGATGGTGCACCTCAGTCGCATCGCCGAGGACCTGATCATCTTCACCGGCGAGGAGCACGGCTTCTTCGAGCTCGCCGACGAGTCGGCGACCGGCAGCAGCATGATGCCGCAGAAGAAGAATCCCGACCCGCTCGAACTGGTGCGCGGCAAGAGCGGGCGCGCGATCGGGCGCCTCACCGGCTGGCTCGCGACGATGAAAGGGCTGCCCGGCGGGTACAACAAGGACCTGCAGGAGGACAAGGAAGCGGTGTTCGACGCGGAGCGGACGCTGGCGGTCTCGATGACGGCGGCGCACGCCGTCATCTCGCGCCTGACGCTCGACGCCGCGAAAGCCGGGCGCGCGGCCTCCGGGCTCCTGCTGGCCACGGACGTAGCCGACTACCTCGCCATTCGCGGGATGCCGTTCCGGCATGCACACGAAATCGTCGGGGCGATGGTGCGGCGGTTGCTGGCGGAGGGGCGCGACTTCAGCAGCCTGACGCTGAAGGAGTGGAAGGAGGCGAGCGACTTCTTCGGCGACGACGCCCCGCAGGCGGCGACGCCACTCGAATCCGTGCACGCAAAACGGACCCCGCAGTCGACCAACCCCGATGCTGTGCAAGCGGCCCTGCGGGAATTCCGTCAATGGCTCGCCAAAACGGGCCATTCCGGGTAAACTCTGGCCTACCGCCGCCTTTTACACCCGCCTGAGAGGCCCGGGGCAACCCCGAGCTTGTCAGCGGAACTGAATCCCGCCTGAAAAGGAACGGCTCCGGGGGAGTTCATGCAGCAACGCCGGCTTCGGCTCGGTGACATTCTGGACGACTACTGTCCGCGTGAGCGCCGCATCACCAACCATGCGGTCGTCGCGATGATCGACGACGAGGTGAAGCAGACGCGCTGCACGACGTGTGACGCGGACCATGAGTACAAGCAGGCGCGCATCCCCCCGCCCCGCCGGAAGAAAGACACGCTCGCCCCCACGGTACCGACCGATATGCCAGAACAGACCCAGGAAGACACGCAGGAAGAGACACAGCACGAGGCACCCTTTGTCGAAGAGGTGACTGCCGAGGCCGCGTCCGTCGAGGCGCGCGCCGAGGAGTCGATCGACCCGCCGGCGAGCGAGAACGGCGAGAACGGCGAGAACGACGCCGACGCGGACGAGCACGTGCCCGAAGACGACGGGCCGGTGCATCGACGGCTGATTCGCGCCACGCTGCCTCGCCCGGAAGGACAGGTGCCCGAGCGCAAGACTCCCGACTTCACCGTGCGCCAGCCGGGCGGACGCGGAGGGCGCGAGTTCGACGGCAATCGCGGCGGCGGAGGCGCGGGTGCGGGCGGCGGCGGCCAGCGTCACGGCCGCGGACGCCGCGCCGGGGCGCGCGGCCCGCAGGGGACCTTCACGGGACCGTCGCGGTTCGGAGGTCCGCGCCAGAACTCGCCGCAGGGCGGGCAGCGCCAGAACGGCAATCGTCCAGGGCCGTCCGGCAGTCAGCGCGGCAGCGGACGTCCGCAGGGACAGCAGCGCGGTCCCGGACGGAAACGCGGACGTTGAGCGATTTCACCGGCAAGCTCGGTCTCATCGTCGGCGTCGCCAACAAACGGTCGCTGTCGTGGGCCATCGCGCAGGCGACCGGCAGCCGCGGCGCGCGCCTCGCGCTCACCTACCAGGGACGCTTCGAAGAGCACGTCAACGACCTCTCGCAGGGGCTCGCGCAGCCGCCGCTCGTGCTGCCGTGCGACGTCAGCTCCGACCAGGACATGACGTCGGTCTTCGCGAAGATCGAGGAGGAATTCGGCGGGCTCGACTTCCTCGTGCACGGGGTGGCGTTCGCATCGAGAGAGGAGCTCTCGGCGCCGTTTTCGCACACGACGCGCGAGGGGTTCCGCCTGGCGCTCGACATCTCGGCGTATTCGCTCATCGCGCTGACGCGCGGCGCGGCGCCGCTGATGGAGAAGCGCGGGGGCGGCAGCGTGCTCACGCTGAGCTACCTCGGGAGCGAGCGCGTGTTCCCGAATTACAACGTGATGGGGGTCGCAAAAGCGGCGCTCGAAGCATCGGTGCGATACCTCGCGGCCGACCTCGGCCCCCGCAACATCCGCGTGAACGCGATCTCCGCCGGTCCCGTGAAAACGCTCGCCGCCGCGGGCATATCAGGCTTCTCCAGCATCCTCGGTGTGTACAAGGACCGCGCGCCGCTGCGACGAAACATCGAGACCGGCGAAGTCGGTGACGCAGCCGCTTTCCTCCTCAGCGACGCGGGACGCGCCATTACCGGCGAGGTCCTGATGGTCGACGCAGGCTTCCACATCACAGGTATGTAGCTTGCACCCCCTCCCACGCCCGGTCCCAAAGACCAGGTAGGGCGGGCCTTTCGGACCGCCGCAAAGCTGGAGGGTCTGTGATGAAGCTCGGCTATTGGAAGATGACGGTGCTGGCGGCGCTCGTGGCGACTCCGCTCGTGGCCGGCTGCGGCAAGACCATCGGCGAGACGATCGACGACACCACGATCACGACGCGCGTGAAGACGCAGATGCTCAACGACCCGAACGTCAGCGGCACCGGCATCGACGTCGACACCTTCAAGGGCGTCGTCACGTTGTCAGGACGGGTGAAGAGCCAGGCCGAGCACGATCAGGCGCTCGCGATTGCGCGGCAGGTCAATGGCGTCACCGAGGTGAAGGACGCGCTCCAGGTCATCCCGTAGCGGGTAGTCAGGCCGGCCGTCCCCAGCTCTCCGTCCTGATGGACGCCGAGGGAACTCCCAGCTCGAGCAACGTGGCCGCCGATTCGCTGACGAGCGACGGCGGTCCGCACACGAAACAGAGCGTCTTCGCGGGCTCGTGCAGCACGGCCTCGAAGTGACTCCGCCCGATCCGCCCGCGCTTGCCGTCCCATGACGTGCTGTCGTCGCGCGTGACTGTCTGGTGCAGCTCCAGGCGGCCGGCGCGCTCGTGCGCGCGAAGCTCCTCGATGAAGGCGAACTCGTCGCTGCGCCGCGTGCTGTACAGGAGCGAAAGCTGTCCCGCCGGGTTGCGCCGCAGCGCGTGATCGAGCATCGCCCGCACGGGTGCGATGCCCGTTCCGCCGGCGACGAAGAGCACGCGCGAATCGTCGAGCGACGCGGGGAAGGTGAACGTTCCCAGCGGCCCCTCGATGTCGACGAGCGAGCCCGCTCGCGCCCACCTCAGATCCTCGGACCTTCCCTCCATCGCGATCAGCAGCTCCAGCGCGTGCGTCTCCGCCGCGCGCTCGGGCGAGCAGGCGATTGAAAAAGGGCGGCGCATGTGCGCGCCGTGCGGCCCCATCATCACCGCCTGCCCGGGAAGGTAGTGGAACGTGTGGCTGCGGATGTCGATGGCGAGGAGGCGCGAACGGGCCGAGGCTTCGTCGACGCGCGCGAGCGGGGCCGTCAGGAGCGTCACCGCCCCGCAGTTTACTGCGCCGCGGCGGCCGCCTCGCCGCTGCGAAGCCGCGCTCGCGCCGTCTTGCGCTGGCTCTTGTCGCGGTACATGCGGCTGTCGGCCTTGGCGAGCAGCGCCTCGTAGCCGTTGCCGTCGTGCGGAAACACGGCGGCGCCGGAGCTGATCATGATCGGGATGCGCAGGTCGGGACGGACCTCGAGCTCCACGTTGTCGACCGCCTGCTGCAGCTCGAGCCGCTTGCGTTCCGCCTCCTCGCGACCGCAGCCCGAGAGCACGACGATGAACTCGTCGCCGGCGTAGCGGACGCAGATGTCGTAGGGGCGGATGGCCGCCCGCAGCGCGGTGGCCGCTTCGCGCAGCGCGCGATCGCCGATGTGATGGCCGAACGTGTCGTTGATCTCCTTGAAATCGTCGAGGTCGAGGACGAGCAGCGAGACCTCGGCGTTGAGCCGTTCGGCGCGCGCCAGCTCGCGCGAGAGGTGCAGGAACATGAACCGCGTGTTCGGCAGCCCCGTCATCGGGTCGGTCAGCGAGTCTTCCTGCGTCTGCTCGAACACCGTCGAGTTGTGGATGACGGCCGCGGCCTGCTCGCACACGCGGTCCAGGAAGCGCCGATGGTCGTCGCGATAGAAGCTCGCGTCGGCGTGATACACCGAGAGCGTTCCAATGAAGCGCTCGCCGACGATGAGGGGGCAGACGAGTGCCGACTGAAGCCGGGTCTCCTGGCTCGAGCCGCCGGCTTCGAGGTCGGCGGCGGGTCGCGCGTTGACGAGCGGCCGCCGGTTGCGCGCCACCCAGCCAGCGAGTCCCTGCCCGCTGCGCACTTCGATCCCCTCGAACAGCTCGCCGTCGATGCCCGTCGCGAAGCGGCAGTGCAGCGTCTCGGTGGACTCCGTGTACAGGAAGAGCGCGCACGCCGAGAACGGAACGAGCTCCGTCAGCTTGGAGGCGATGACCGCCATCGTCTCGTGGACGCCGAGGCTCGTCCCCATCGTCTGCGCGATCTGGTAGAGGGCGTAGATTTCCCGGTGGGCGAGCGCGATGTCCTCGAACACCGACGCCGGCAGATCGGAGGACGGCAGCGCGGGCAGCGCCGTCCTGAGCCGCTGGACCTGCGCGCGGAGCGCGGGGAGGATGCGGACGAACGTCTCGACGACCGTCGGGTCGAGCGCCTTGCCCGATTCCTGCTGCAGCAGCGCCACCGCGCCGTCGATCGACATCGCCTGGTGGTACGGCCGCACCGACGTCAGCGCGTCGAAGTAGTCGACGATCGACAGGATGCGCGCGCCGAGCGGGATCTCTTCGCCGCGGAGGCCGGACGGGTAGCCGCGCCCGTCCCATCGCTCGTGATGGCTGAGGATGAGCGGGGCAACGGGATAGGGAAAGGGAACGCCGCCGATGATGCCGGCGCCGACCTCGGGATGGATGCGGACTTTCTGGAACTCTTCCGGCGTGAGCGGGCCCGGCTTGGCGAGGATGTGCTCCGGCACCGCGAGCTTGCCGATGTCGTGCAGCAGCGCCGCCGTCTTCACGCCGCGCACGTCGTCTTCCGACATGCCGAGCGCGCGTGCGAGGGCGACCGCGTACAGCTCCACGCGGCGGATGTGGTTGTGCGCCGTCTGATCCTTGGCATCGATGGCGAGCGCCAGCGCCTCGATGGTGGCGAGGTGGAGCTCCGAGATCAGGTTCGCGCGGCGCGACACGCCGAACGCGAAGTACAACGCGAGCAGCGCGAACGGCAGCAGCCAGAACGAAGATGTCGAGAGGAACCAGGAGGCAACGAGTGCCGCGCAGACCAGGACGATGGAGCCGGGGGTGCCCCAGAGGAGGCGTGAGAAGGATTGGGGCAACGCTGCCAAGACCGTACCCCCGTGACCCGGCGTGCGCCGGGTGGACTCAGGCGTCCCTTACGGGAGCCAGATAATGGTGATGCGGGCTCTCATCGTTCCCCCTCCGGTATGGAAAAACCATCACCAGAGGCGCAAAGATTCTGCCGTGCTGCACACCGAATCGCTAATTGATCATAACTCGCTGCAACGCAGAGGATTAGCGCCAGGGCCGCCAGCACGGGGAGAGCCGCGCGGCCCCGAAATCCTGTTCCGAGTCGGTACAGCGTGTGCTACTCGGGTGTTCTGTTCCGGGACGTTCTGGTCTCGGGCTCGAGGCTGTACTCGACGATCTTCCGATAAAGCGTCCCGCGGCTGATTTCGAGCACCCTCGCCGCTTCCTTCTTGTTCCACGACACGGCGTCGAGCACCCGGACGATGTGCGCGCGCTCGGCGTCGCGCAGCGTCGGCAGGCGCGGGGGACCGTCGGTCACCGGCATCGCGACGCCCGCGTGGAGGAACTCGATGTCGTTGTCGCGGATGACCCGCCCGGGGGCCGACAGCGCCGCGCGCGAGACCGTGCTTTCGAGCTCGCGGATGTTGCCCGGCCACGGATACGCCTGCAGGCGCGACATGGCCTCGCCCGACATCGTCTTGGCGTCGAGCGGCAGGCCGTTGCTCGCGCAGTAGCGCGCGAGGAAGCGGTTGGCGAGCACCGGGATGTCCACCGGGCGCTCGCGCAGCGACGGCAGGCGGATGGAGAACGCGTTGACGCGGTAGTAGAGGTCCTCGCGGAACCGCGCGTCGCGCACGAACTGGTCGAGCGGCCGGTTGGTGGCCGAGATCAGCCGGAAATCCACCTGCAGCGACTTCTGGCCGCCGAGGCGCTCGAAACGGCGGTCCTCGAGGACGCGCAGCAGCTTGGCCTGGGCGACGAGTGAAAGGTCGCCGATCTCGTCGAGGAAGAGCGTGCCGTGATCGGCCAGCTCGAGGCGTCCCGGCTTGCGGTCGTGCGCGCCGGTGAACGCGCCCTTTTCGAACCCGAAGATTTCCGACTCGAACAGCGTGTCGGGCAGCGCGGCGCAGTTGACCGCCTGGAACTTCTCGGTGCCGCGGCGGCTCAGCTCGTGAATCATGCGGGCGACGACTTCCTTGCCCGATCCCGTCGGTCCGAGGATGAGCACCGCGATGTCCGACTTCGCGGCGGTGCGGATCCACTCGAACACGATCAGCATCTTCTCGTCGCGGCCGATCATCTCGCGGAAGCGCTGAACCGACGGCGCCTGGTCCTCGGTGCTGATGGCGGCGCGCCGTTCCAGGAACGTGTCGAGCAGCGCCGCCGAATCCTCGTCTTCCGGGCGCGCGGCGCCGAAGCGCGGCGGCGTCGTCGAGGCGCGCTGGGCGACGCCGAAGCCGACCAGCTCGTTGAGGCAGTTCTCGACGTCCAGGCGAAGTCGCCCGAAGGTCGACATCAGAGACTCGACGTCGAAGTTTTCCTCCGGCCGAGCGCTCAGAAAGCGCAGGAGTCCGGCGCGAAGCGGCGACTGGACGAGGTTCCGGAACCGGGTCTCGAGATCCGGACCTTCGGCCGTCTTGGGGAGTGAGGCGACAGCGCGCCGTGCGGCAAATGTCAGTTCGTCCACAGTTGTAGTGAAACGGCCCGGGCGTGTTGCGCGGGCGGCTCGTCTGTTTATCGGCGCGTCTCGTTCTGAGCCACAGGGGGTGGCTGCGGGCGGGGTTCCTGCCGGTAGTACGTCGACTGGAATTGCTCAATAAGTCGCTTCATTTCAAGGGCATCCCGCTTTCGGTGGCCGTGGCACCTGACCGGGCTGGCGCCGCCCGACGTCTCAATATAGACATCGCTGAACACGACGCCCGTGTCCACGCGCACGGAGGCCACGTGCGCGACATGGATGGAGTGCTCGGTCCGCCCGAACCAGCGCGGGGTATGGTGGACGATTGCCGTGGGCGTGATTTGCACCTGCGTGGGGAAGAGATGGTTGCCGGAACTGAGGCGGCTGGCGCGGAAGACGTGGCCGGCCGCGAAGGGGCGGCCTCTCCGCCAGACGAGGACCAGCACGGCCACGACAATCGCCCCGAAAACGAGCGCTGCAATAACCCAGGGCGACGGAACGTCGAGCTGATTCATAAATTGACCCGCTTTACGCGTCTTGCGACGACGCGTCGGGCGGCGTGGCGCTTCGCGCGAGGATGCTAAGCTAGCCGCGAGCCGCGACACAAGCGCGCTCGCCACGCCTTATGCCTCACCGCGCGCCCGGCTCGACGGGCAAGACACGCCAGGACTACCTCTCCGGCAAGCCGATTCGCTACTACCGCCCGCGCGGCAGCGCCGATATCCACACGCTGATCGACGAGGGCTTCCAGGCGTTCAACGCCGCGCGGCTCGGGGAGGCCTGCCGCATCTACACGGACAAGATGCTGCTGCCGGAGCACGACACGACGATTGCGCTGACCGTTGCGGGAGCCCTGACGCCCGCGGGTCTCGGCGGCTGCATGGTCGAGCTGATGGAGCGCGGGCTGATCGACATCGTGATCAGCACCGGCGCGAACCTCTATCACGACCTGCATTACGCGCTCAATTTCACGCTGCACCGCGGCTCGCCCTTCGTCAACGACGTCGAGTTGTACGAAGAGGGCGTCATCCGCATCTACGACGTCCTGTTCCCCTCCAGCGTGCTGCTCGAAACCGACGCCTACATCCGCGAGTTCCTCGTCCGGTCGGGGATGAACGGGCCGGTGTCGACGGCGGAGTTCCACTACGCGCTCGGACGCGACCTGATAGCGCGCCAGCCCGGGTGCGAGGCGTATTCCGTCGTGGCCGCCGCCGCCGCGGCCGGCGTCCCGATCTATACGTCGTCGCCCGGCGACAGCTCCATCGGCATGAACATCGCCTACCACGAGCTGATGAACGACAGCCGCCTGATGATCGACCCGAACAAGGACGTCAACGAGGTGTGCGCCTTCATCCTCGCCGGCAAGAAGAACGGCTGCGTCATTCTCGGCGGCGGCTCGCCGAAGAACTTCTATCTGCAGGGGCAGCCGACGCTGTGGGAGGTCTACGGCATCCCGAAGGGCGGCAACGACTACTTCATCCAGCTGACGACCGACCAGGTGGTGTGGGGCGGTCTTTCCGGCGCGACGCCGGCAGAGGCCGTCAGCTGGGGGAAGGTCAATCCAGGGGTGCTTCCCGACACGGTCGTCGCCTACTGCGACTCGACGATCGCGTTTCCGCTCTTCTGCGAATACGCCGTCGGCTCCAGGTACGGCCGCCGGACGCGGAAAGAGCTCGTGCACAAGCGCGACGCGCTCGTCGCGGAGCTGCGCGCCGAGGCGAAGAACGCGACGCGCACGCATCCGCAGCCCGACGAGAAGACGGAGACGATGCCGGACCTGGAAAGGCACCGGTAAGTCAAAATGCAAAATGCAAAATGCAAACCCTGAGCAGGTCGAACCAGTGTGGTGAAGGCGTGACGACATTCACCCGGCGGCGTCGAACCAGGTAGGGTTTGCATCTTGAATTTTGAATTTTGCATTGCCTGCGAAGCATGGGCACACTGGCTTCGGAATTAGGACCGCACGCGGAGCGGATCACCGAGCAGACACGGGTATACGTGGACGCGAACGTGCCGGCCGGCCTGGTCGGCTTCATGCGCGACGCGCTGCACTGGGACGCGCTCTTCGTCATGGAGCACGACGACCTGCGGCGCGCGCCCGACGCCGAGCATTACCGCCTGGCGCGGCAGCTGCGGCGGACGCTTATCAGCTTCGACCGCGATTACCTCGACGACCGCAAGTTTCCGCCCGCCGAGAGTCCCGGCGTCGTCATCCTCACCGCGCCGGAGGAGCGCGGCTACATCGCGCTTCTCAAGCGCCTCAACACGGAAGTGTTCCAGCCCTCGCTCGTCGCCTGCACCGTTCCGTTGGAGGGACGAAAGGTTCATGTGCACGTCGACTGGACGGGCGATACAATCCCACCGACGCCGTGATTCTCGGAGTTGAAGTTCGCGAAGACGCGGTCCTGGCCGTTGCGGCGGATGACGCCGGCGCGATCACGAGACGCGGCAGGCACGACGGCACTGCCGGCTCGTCGGCGGCCGAGGCCGTGCGCGAGGCGCTTGGCGGCGCGGCCGCAACCGCCATCGGCGTCGCGCTCCGCGATCCGCGCGAGGACGGGGCCGAAAAGATCGTCCGCGCCGTTACCGAGGCGGCGGGCGCGCCTTCGTCGCCCCGTATCATCACGCGCGGCTGCGCGGTGGCGCTCGCCGAGCAGTGGTGCGGCGCCGCCCGCGACGCGAGCCACGTCGTCTCGCTCGTCGCCGCCGACACCGTGCACTCCGGCCTCGTCATCGACGGAACGCCGTTCGAAGGCGCACACGGCCTGGCGGGCGCGGCGGCATGGCTGGCGCTCAACCCGGTCGAGCGCGAGGACTACCGCAAGCTCGGGTCGCTGCAGGCCGAAATCGGCGCCGCCGGCATCGTCCGGCGGCTGGTGTGGCGCATCAAGTCGGGCGATCGCTCGCGGGTACTGGACATGGCGGGGGGCGACATGGGCGCCATCCACGTCCAGCACATCTTCGACGCCGCACGTAACGGCGACGGCGTGTCGATCTCCGTAGTTCGCGACACCGCGCGCTACGTCGGCATGGCGGTCGCCAACCTGGTCGCGGTGACCGACCCGAACATCGTGATTCTCGGCGGCCTCATCGCCGACGCCGCGGACCAGCTGCTCCAGCCGTCGCAGACCGAGGCGCTGCGCCGTCTTCCCAAGAGCATGGCCGATTCGCTGACCGTCGCGGCCGCGGCGCTCGGCAACGACGGAGGTCCACTGGGCGCGGCGCGCGCAGCCATGATCGCGCGATGATCGTCCTCGCCGGCGGCGACATCGTCCTGCCGGACCGCATCCTCACCAGCGCATCGCTCATCATCGACCAGGGACGGATCGCCGCGATCGACGGCACGCGCGGAGCGCCGGCCGGGGCCTCTCTCGTCAACGTCCACGACGGCTTTGTCGTTCCGGGCTTCGTCGACGTTCACGTCCACGGCGTCGAGGGGCACGACACGCTCGACGGCGCGGGCGCGCTCGCGGAGATCGCGAAGCGGCTGCCGCGGTACGGCGTGACCGCCTTCTGTCCGACGACGGTGGCGTGCTCGCCGGCGGATCTCTCGCTGACGCTCCAGCAGATCGCGGACGCGCGGGTCGGGCGCCCGGCGGGCTCGGCGCGTGTGCTGCCGGCCCACCTGGAGAGCAACTTCATCAACCCTGAATACAAAGGCGCGCAGCCCGCCGCGTGCCTCAGGCTGCCGACCGAGGCGCGTCGCGAGGGCGAGTTCAGCGGGCGCGATATTCTCGACGTCATCGAGGCGCGCCAGGCCGACGTCGGCATCGTCACCGTGGCGCCCGAAATCGACGGGGCGCTGGAGCTGATCCCTCGCCTGGTGCGCGCCGGGCATCGTGTCTCGCTGGGTCACTCCGCGGCCGATTACGACCAGGCCGTCGCGGCCATCGACGCGGGCGCGCGGCACGCGACGCATCTCTTCAACCGGATGACGCCCATCACGCATCGCGCCCCGGGCCTGGCGGGGGCGGTCCTGTCGCACGACGAGGTGAAGGCGGAGCTCATTTGCGACGGCTTCCACGTCCACGCCGCGATGAGCCGGCTGGCGATCGCCGCCAAGGGTGTCGACGGCGTGATGGCCATCACCGACGGCACCGCGGGCTCGGGGCTGCCGCCGGGCTCGATGACGCGGCTGGGCGGGCGCCCGATTCGCGTCTCGGATCAGGCGGCGCTGCTCGACGACGGAACGCTCGCCGGGAGCACGCTGACGATGGATCGCGCATTCCGCAACGTCGTGACGATGTTCCACGCGTCGATCGTGCAGGCGGCCATCGTGTGTTCGACGACGCCCGCGCGCGCGCTCGGCCTGACGCGGTTCGGCGTCATCGCCGAGGGGAACGTCGCGGACCTCGTGGTGCTGGATCGCGCGTTTCGCGTCGTGCGGACGTTCATCGACGGTGAGGAAGTCTTCAGCCGCGCCTAGGCGGGCCGCCTACCGGGCCGGTTGCACCGCGTAGCGCGTCGGGTCGGGAACCCCCGCGTCGATGAACGCGTCACGCCGCTCGCGGCATTTGCTGCACATGCCGCAATGCACGCCATCTCTGGGGTTCATGCACGACAGCGTGAGCTCCAGCGGAACGCCGAGTTCGACCCCCAGCCGGATGACGTCCGACTTTTCCTTCTGCGCGAACGGGGTGTCGATGCGGACGTCGTGCGCGAGGCCGAGCGAGAGCGCGCGGCCCATCGAGGCAAAGAACTCCGGGGTCGCGTCCGGAAACGGGTTGTGCGCCAGCGAACCCTGCGCGATGCGCCCGATGCCGTGCTGCGCGCAGTAGATCGACGCCTTCGTCACCAGGGTGATGTTGCGTCCCGTCAGGTAGACGTCCTCGTCCGGCGTGTCGAAGGCCGGCGGCTCTCCACGCAGCGCCCAGTGCGTCGGCGGATACAGGTCGCGGACGGTGAACGTCAGCCGCGCGAGCGGAGCGAGCGAGGCATACGGCGGCGTCGCCAGCAGCCGGTCGAGCGCCGCGAGCTCCGCGTCCTCCCACGCGAGCCCCGTGCTCACGTAGACCGGATGCACGTGCGACGTACGCGCCTCGTGCGCCGCCAGCACCGCGCTGTCGAGACCCGCAGACAGAAGTACAGCTGTCGAAGAGGACATCTGGAGTGTAGGGCGGGTCTTTTAGACCCGCCAGATCGTAAGATTACTGGCTATGTACTCGGTCACCAAGAAGATCGACTTCTGCTACGGCCATCGCCTGCTCGACTACGACGGCATCTGCAAGCACCCGCACGGCCACAACGCGGTCGCTGAGATCGAGGTCCGCACCGATTCGCTCGACAACCGCAACATGGTCGTCGACTTCAGCGACATCAAGCGCATCGTCAAGGGGTGGATCGACCGCGAGCTCGATCACAAGATGATCCTCCGCCACGACGATCCGCTCGTGAAGCCGCTGCAGTCACTCGGCGAGCCGATCTTCATCGTCGACAGCAATCCGACCGTCGAGCGCATCGCCCGGCTCATCTACGACATGTCGCGCGAGCAGGGGCTCCCCGTCGTGCGCGTCACCGTCTGGGAGACGCCTACGTCGTGGGCCACCTACACCGGCGCCTGATCGCCTTCGACCTCGACGGCACCCTCATCGACTCGTCGCGCGACCTCGCCGACTCGGTCAACGAGCTGCTCGGCGAGCTGGGCGCGCCGCCGCTGCCGCTCGACGCCGTGACCCGGATGATTGGAGAAGGCGCGAAAGTCCTGATCCGCAGGGCGCTGGCGGCGTCGGGCATTCCGGAGGAGCCTGGCGCCATCGACCGGTTCCTCGAGATCTACGACCGCCGGCTGCTCGATCACACGCGTCCCTATGACGGCATCATCGACGTCGTGCGCGCCGCCCGCCGCCATGCGCGCGTGGCGGTGCTGACCAACAAGCCGCTCGCGCCGTCCGAGAAGGTGCTGGCGGGACTCGGCATGCGCGATCTCTTCGACGACGTGATCGGCAGCGGCGGGCCGTATCCGCGCAAGCCCGATCCGGCGGCGCTGCTCGCGCTGATGGAACGCGCGGACGCGACGCCAGGCCGCACGCTGATGGTCGGCGACTCGAGGATCGATTACGACACCGCGAAGAACGCGGCGGCCTGCTCGTGCCTGGTGGCCTACGGCTTCAGCGGCCACACGCTCGACGGCATCCCGATAGACGATGCGTGGGTCGCGACGGACTCGTCCACGCTGGGAGAAATCATCGCCCGCTTCGTTGCTAGGGACTGAACGGGAACTCGTAGGAGAGGTAGGCCAGACCAGAGATGGTCGTGCCGCCGTCCTCGCGCACGACCGGGGCAGCTACGCCGACGACCCATTGCGAGTCGTGATGGTTCCAGCCGGCGCGAACGCCGGGCGACAGCGTCAGGCGGCCCGCCCCTTCGAGCAGCGTCTCCATCATCAGGTTCACCATCGGCCATGTCCGCCAGATCGCACTGGCGCCGGCCAGCGGCCTCGACTCGGACGGCACGTGCGTGAAGCCAACGTTCCAGTGGAAGTAGACGTCGCCGGCCTGCTCGCTGAACGGCAGGTTCGCCTGCCAGCCGATGCCTCCGTCGCCAAGCCCGCGCGCGCTGTTGCCCGTCGGCAGGATTACCGAGAACCGCGGCGAGAACGCCGGCGTGCCGCGCGTGTCGAGCATCAGCTGCACGCGGTAGTTGAGCATCACGTCGCCGAGGCCGCGCGTGCTGCCGATGGCGTCGTAGGGGATCGAATACGAGATCTGGTGCGTGCGGCCGGCCAGCGGCCACTCCTGCGTGAGGCTCATTTCCCATTCGTCGCGCGCGTCCATCCGCAGCGTGCCGATGCTCTGCACGACGCCTGCCTCCTGGTTGAACGCCTCCTCGATGAGGAACGAGTTGTCGGTGATCTCGAACGGCCGGGCAGTTTGCGCGCGCGCGGCCGTCGCGAGGGCAAGGCCCAGGAAGACGACGCGCGCGGCCTGGACGAGGAGCTTCGAGGCGGCGCGCGCCCCGATGGTGATGCGGCGATCGCCCTTGCCGCGCAAGCGGACGCTGTCGGACGCCTCGTCGCGCTCCTCGACTTCGACCGATTCGCCCGGCTTGAGGTCGTGGCTCTCGACGAACCGGAGGAACTGCTTGTCCTGGTCGATGATGCGCGTCACCGTCATCGGCGCGCCGATGGGGCAGCTGAGCAGCGTCTGCGCCTGCTGCTTTTTCACCACGCCCTCCGCATCGGGAATCGGGTCGCCGTGCGGATCGACCTCGGGGCGGCCCAGCATTTCGTCCATCCGATCGATCAGACGATCCGAGACCACGTGCTCGAGCAGCTCCGCTTCGTCGTGTACTTCGTCCCAGCGCAGGCCCATCACCTGCACGAGGAACAATTCCACGAGGCGATGCCGGCGGAGGACGAGCGCGGCGAGCCGTCGTCCGGCGCGCGTGAGCGTGACGCCGGCGTAGGGCTCGTAGTTGACGAGACCCGACTCTGCCAGCGTCTTGACCATCGTCGTCGCGGTTCCTGGAGTGACGCCCAGCGCCGTCGCGAGCTGGCCCATGGGCAGCAGCCGAGGTTCGGCGCCGGGCGCGCCGTGGGAGCCGAGGTAAATGGTCTTCAGGTAGTTCTCGACCGTGCTCGACGGGAGCATGTCGCGCGATCATAATTGACTTTTCGGCTCATCACGAAGTAAATTTTGACCGGTCAAAATGTCGCGCGAGCTCGACCAGGCCGGTTCGAACGGGTGGCGTCTGCCTCGCGGCGAGGCGAGCCTGCGCGAGGTGCACGGCTCGATCCCGATCCCGCAGGACGCGGGGTTCTGGCGCAAGCTGTTCGCCTTCGCGGGGCCCGGCTACCTCGTCGCCGTCGGCTACATGGACCCGGGCAACTGGGCGACCGACCTCGCCGGCGGCGCCCGCTACGGCTACACGCTGCTGAGCGTGATTCTCCTGTCCAACCTGATGGCGATCCTGCTGCAGGCGCTCGCGGTGCGCCTCGGCATCGCCACCGGCCGCGACCTGGCGCAGGCCTGCCGCGATCACTACTCCTGGCCCGTCACCGTCGGCCTCTGGATCCTGTGCGAGATCGCGATCGCCGCCTGCGACCTCGCGGAAGTCATCGGCGCGGCCATCGCGCTGAACCTGCTCTTCGGCCTGCCGCTCATCTGGGGCGTCTGTCTAACCGCGCTCGACGTGCTCATCGTCCTGTTCCTGCAGAACCGCGGCTTCCGCTACGTCGAGGCGCTCGTCGTCGCGCTCATCCTCATGATCGCCGGCTGCTTCGCCATCGAACTGTGGCTCGCCAAGCCCGCCCTCGGCGCGGTGGCGGTCGGGTTCGTGCCGACGTTCGGCATCCTGCGCGACCAGGACATGCTCTACATCGCGATTGGCATCCTGGGCGCGACCGTGATGCCGCACAACCTGTACCTGCACTCCTCCATCGTGCAGACCCGGAAGTACGTCGACACCAACGCCAGCAAGGCGGAAGCGATTCGCTTTGCGTCGATCGACTCGAGCGCCGCGCTGATGTTCGCGCTCTTCATCAACGCCGCCATTCTCGTGATGTCGGCGGCGACGTTCCACGGCAGCGGCCACGACAACGTGGCGGACATCGGCGATGCCTACCAGCTGCTCTCGCCGCTGCTGGGAACCGGTGCGGCGAGCATCCTGTTCGCCGTGGCGCTGCTCTGCTCGGGCCAGAACGCCACGCTGACCGGCACGCTGGCCGGCCAGATCGTGATGGAGGGCTTCATCAACCTGCGCGTGCGGCCCTGGCTGCGGCGCCTGGTGACGCGGCTGCTCGCCATCATTCCGGCCATCATCGTCGTGGCGTTGTATGGCGAGCGCGGCACGGGCGCACTGCTGATCGCCAGCCAGGTGGTGTTGAGTCTGCAGCTGTCCTTCGCGGTGTTTCCGCTCGTCCTCTTCACCTCGGAGCGGGCGAAGATGGGTCCCTTCGTCGCGCCGGCGTGGATGCGCGTGCTGGCCTGGACCGTCGCGGTTATCATTGCGGCACTCAACGCGTGGCTGCTCGTCCAGACGCTGGCGTAGACGTCTTGAAGGCTCGCTAGATGTACCGCCGCATTCTCGTGGCTATCGAGCATTCCGCCGCCGACCAGGCGATTCTCGAACACGTGCGCCAGCTCGCGGCGCAGGTCGGCTCCGAACTGCATCTGGTGCACGTGGCGGATGGATGGGCGGCGCGCAATTTCGATCAGCTGCAGCTGCGCGAATCCGAAGAGATGAAGGACGACCGCGATTACCTGGCGAAGCTCGCGGCCGATCTCACCGCGCACGGGTTGAAGGTCTCCACCGAGCTCGCGATGGGCGATCCCGCCGACCAGCTGATTCGCCTCGCTGAAGAGCGCGGCGTCGATTTGCTGGCGATGTCCACGCACGGCCATCGCTTCCTCAACGATCTCGTCCGCGGGACGACCGTCAACCGCGTCCGTCACCTCGTCAAGATTCCAGTGCTGCTGGTCCGCGCGGTCCCGTAGGGGTACCGTAGGGGCCGCCTTCACGCGGCCCACCATGAGTCTTCGCTCCACCATCGCGACGCCGGCCGGCAAGCAGCGGTACGTCCGGCGGATGTTCGCGACGATCGCCGACCGCTACGACCTGATCACCGTCCTGCTCTCGTACGGCCTCGACCGGCGGTGGAAAGATCGCCTCGTCACGCTCGCCTCGGTCACTCGCAACGATCGCGTGCTCGACCTTGCGTGCGGCACGGGCGACATCCTGTTCCGCGCGGCCGAGAGGTCGGCGGTCGCCGTCGGCCTCGATGTGACGTTCCGCATGCTGCAGCTCGCGGCGGCGAAGGCCCCCCCGGTTCGTGGACGCGTCGAGGGCGCGAAGGCGGCGCTCGTGACCGGGGACATGCTCGCGCTGCCGTTTCCCGCGGCGAGCTTCACCGTGGTCACCACGGGGTACGGGCTGCGCAACGTGCCCGACCTCGGGCAGGCCATCGACGAGATCGCGCGCGTCCTCGTGCCGGGCGGCCGGCTGCTCTCGCTCGATTTCAACCGGCCGGCGCAGCCGCTCCTCCGCGCCGCATACCTGACGTATCTGACGATCGTCGGCTCGACGCTCGGCTTCGTTCTCCACCGCGACCCGGATACGTATCGCTACATACCGGAATCGATTCGCAACTATCCCGGCGCCGAAGGGGTGGCCAGGCTCCTGGCGCAGCGCGGGTTCGAGCAGGTGCGGGTGATTCCGTTGCTCGGCGGCCTGATGGCGATTCATGTCGCCAGAAGGGCCGGCTAACGCCGGCCGCTACGACAACAAACCACGGAGGGTCCGCCTTCACGCGGACCTACCGCTCCAGCCAGGGTTCGAGCGCTTCGACGAGAAAGGCGAGGATATCCGCCTCGGACAGGTCCTGCGGCGCGGCGCCGGCCCTGATGGGCCGCTCGTCCTCGAGCGTGCGCGATCCGCGCGTCTGCCGGATCCGTCCTACCACCGTGGGAGTGTCGCCGCTGCCGTCGAGCGCGAACTCGACGTAATCGTCGCGGCCGCGGTCCGACGCAAGCCGCAGCCCGCCGCTCGGCGTCGAAACCGTAAACAGGTATCCCTCGGCCTTCAGCGCATTTGCCAGCATGCGCGTCGTCGGCGTCGCGACGGTTTCGAGAAACGCGGCGTACGCACGTTCGGTATCCGCCGCGTGCTGCCGCCGCTGCTGCGCGCGTGCCTTCGCGCGATCGATCGCATGCCTGAGCTGCCGTCTGACCTCGGATACTTCCACGTGCGCCTCGCGAAGCTTATTGTAGGGGACTGACATGCCCAGGAAAGTGCTCGTTGCCGTCCTTCTGTCTCTGACCCCGATCGCGGCGTCGGCGCAACAGCCGCCCGCGCCGCGCGACCAGCCCGTCGTCGTGACGTCGGGCGATGGCGTGGTGAAGGCGACGCCCGATCAGGCGTGGATCACGGTCACCGCGGAATCGCGCGCGCCGAGCCCGCGCGAGGCACAGCGCAGGAACGCCGATGCGATGAAGCCGGTACAGGACCGCCTGCGCGCCGCCGGCATCCCCGCCGACGCGATCACGACCACCGGCTACGACCTGCAGCCGGACTGGGACTACAGCAACAATCGGCGGACGCTGCGCGGGTACGTCGCGCGCAACACGATCAGCGTTCGCATCGACGCCATCGACCGTGTCGGCGAGCTGCTCGACGTCGTCGTCAGCGCCGGGGCGACCGGCGTGGACAGCATCCGCTTCGACGTGAAGGACCGCGAGCGGCTGGAACGCGAGGCGTTGCGGCTCGCGGTCGCCGACGCGCGTGCGCGCGCGGTCGCCGCGGCCGCGGGCTCCGGGCTCGCGCTCGATCGCATCCTCAGGATCGAGGAGCAGGGTGTAAGCTCACCGCCGGTCCCGCTGTTCCGATCGGTCGAAGCGAAGGCGGCCGATGCGCCGCCGATCGCGGCAGGAGAGCTGGAGGTCCGGGCGCACGTCACGGTGACGACGCTGCTCAAGTAGATGGCCGTCGATTACACGAAGGCTCAGCGCCTGCTCGCGCGGCGCGACCCGGTGCTGCGCGACCTGATGCGCGCGCACGGCCCCTGCGGACTGGCCGCACGCCAGCACGCGGACCCGTTCAAGGCGCTGATCCGCGCCATCGTCGGCCAGCAGCTGTCGGCGAAGGCGGCGGCGACGATCTTCGGCCGCTTCGAGCAGCTGTTCGAGGCGTTCCCGACGGCGTCGCAGGTGCTCGACGTACCGGACGATCGGTTGCGCGCCGTCGGGCTCAGCTCGCAGAAACTCGGCTACCTGCGCGACCTGTGCAACCGGATTCAGGCGGGACAGCTGCCGCTCGATGTCTTCGACCGAATGGACGACGAAGCGGTGATCGAGACGCTGACGCAGGTCAAAGGGGTCGGACGATGGACGGCGGAGATGTTCCTGATCTTCCGCCTGCAGCGGCCTGACGTGCTGCCGGTCGGCGATCTCGGCATCGTGAAAGCGGTCCAGCGCGCGTATAAACTTCGCAAGGCGCCGTCGCCCGACCGGCTCACGCGCATCGGCGAGGCGTGGAGACCCTATCGCTCCGTGGCGTGCTGGTACTTGTGGGCGAGTCTGAACAACGACCCGACGAAGGATTGACCATGCAGACACGAAGACTTCTTCCGACGGCTTGGATCTTGGAGCTTTGCCTGAGCACAGCCGCGATCCTGGTGCTTGCCGCTTTCGTCGCGGCGCAGGGCGCGACCGAGATCCCGAAGATTCAGTTCGAGAAGTACACGCTTGCGAACGGCCTCGAAGTCATCCTGAAGGAGGACCATCGGTTGCCGATCGTGGCGGTGAACCTCTGGTATCACGTCGGGCCGGCCAACGAGTCCGCGGGGCGCACCGGGTTCGCGCACCTGTTCGAGCACCTGATGTTCCAGGGGTCGAAACACACGCCGAAAGACTCGCACTTCCAGATGCTCGAGGCCGCGGGCGCGACCGGCATCAACGGCACCACCGATTACGACCGCACGAACTACTTCGAGACGGTGCCGTCGAACCGGCTCGAGCTCGCGCTGTGGATTGAATCCGACCGCATGGGCTACCTGCTCGACGCGATCGACGCGAAGGAATTCGCCAACCAGCAGGACGTCGTGCGCAACGAGCGGCGGCAGAGCGTCGAGAACCGGCCGTACGGCAACGCGGAGGAAGAGCTCGTGCACATGCTCTATCCGCCGAATCATCCGTACTACGCCAACGTGATCGGCTCGCACGCCGACATCCAGGCGGCGCGGCTCGACGACGCGAGGCAGTTCTTCAGGCGCTATTACGCCCCCAACAACGCGAGCGTGGCCATCGTCGGCGACTTCGATCCCGCGCAGACGAAGAAGCTCGTCGAAAAGTACTTCGGGCCGCTGAAGCGCGGCGCGGCGGTGCCGCCCATCGACGCGCAGACGCCGAAGATCACCATGGAGCGGCGCAAGGTCGTCCCGGACCGCGTCGAGCTCCCGCGCGTGTACATGGCGTGGCTCACACCGTCCATCTTCAAGCCGGGCGATGCCGAAGCGGACATGGCGGCGGAAGTGCTCGGGGGAGGGCGCGCGAGCCGGCTGTACCAGAAGCTGGTCTACGAGAAGCAGATCGCGCAGAACGTCGACGCGTCCCAGCAGTCGCTGCTTCTCGGCTCGCAGTTCCAGATCGACGCCACCGCGCGGCCGGGCCACACCGCCGAGGAGCTGGAGGCGGCCATCAACGCGGAGCTCGAGGCGCTCCGCACGCGGCCCGTCGAGCCGCGCGAGCTGGAACAGGCGCGCAACACCATCGAGACGCAGGCGATCACGCGGCTCGAGAACCTGAACGGCGTCGCCAACATGCTCAACAGCTACAACCATTTCCTGAAGACGCCGGACTACCTGCAGAAGGACGTCGAGCGGTACCGCGCCGTCACGCCCGCCTCGCTGATGGCCTTCGTGCGCGATCAGCTGCAGCCGTCGATGCGCGCCGTGGTCTACGCGGTGAAGGGCGACCCCGTGATGGCGCCGCAGGTCCCCACGCCACCGGCGCCGACGACCGCGGGCGCGGGGACGGAATCGGTCAACATCGACGAGCCGTGGCGCAACGAGATGCCGAAGCCGGGCGCCGCGCGCACGCTGCAGGTGCCGGTCCCCGAGACCGCGCAGCTGGCCAATGGGCTCACGCTGATCCTCAGCACCCGCCGTGGGCTGCCGATTGTCGCGTCGAACCTCGTCGTCAAGAGCGGCAGCGACACGAACCCGCCCGACCAGCCCGGCCTGGCGAACTTCACCGTCTCGATGCTCGACCAGGGAACGGCAACGCGAAACGCGCCGCAGATTGCCAACGAGGTCGCGCAGCTTGGCGCCACGCTCAACACCAACAGCTCGATGGACGCCTCCATCGTGGCGGCGCGCTCGTTGAAGAAGAACTTTGCCGCGACGCTCGACCTCGCCGCCGACATCGCGCTGCACCCGTCGTTCCCGGCGGAGGAGATCGAGCGGCAGCGCGCCAGCCGTCTCGCCCAGCTCGTGCAGCAGCGCGAGAACGCGAACATTCTTTCCGCGCGCATCGTCAACGTCGCGCTCTACGGCGATCGCCATCCGTACGGGTTCACGGAGATCGGGACCGAGGCGTCGGTGAAGGCGCTGACGCGCGACGCGATGCTCAGGTTCTGGAAACAGAATTTCGTTCCCAACAACGCGGCGCTCGTCGTCGCCGGCGACATCACGATGGCCGAGTTGCGTCCGCTCGCGGAGAAGGTGTTCGGCGCGTGGCAGCGCGGCACGCCGGCCAAGCCAGCCGTCGCGACTCCCGCGACGACGCAGGCGCGCGTCCTCATCGTCGATCGGCCGGGTGCGCCGCAGACGCAGATTCGGATCGGCGCCATCGGCGCGCCGCGATCGGCGCCCGAGTTCCAGGCGATCCAGGTGATGAACACCGAGCTCGGCGGCCTGTTCTCCAGCCGCATCAACATGAACCTGCGCGAGGAGCACGGCTACACCTACGGCGCGGGCTCCGGGTTCGATTTCCGCCACGGCGCCGGACCGTTTCAGATCGCGACGGGGGTGCGCACCGACGTCACCGCGCCGGCGGTCACGGAGATCCTGAAGGAGATCCGCACCATGGCGGCGACGCCCATGACGTCCTCGCAGCTCGAGCGCGCGAAGGACTCGCGGACGCAGACGCTCCCCGCCGGCTTCCAGACCAACCAGGCGGCGGCGGCGAGCTTCGCGCAGGTGTTCATCTACGACCTCGGCCTCGACTACTTCACGCACGTCGCCGAGCGCGTGAACGCCGTCACGGCGGACCAGGCGCTCGCCGCCGCGAAGAAGTACCTGGTGCCCGACCGGATGGTCATCGTGGCCGTCGGTGACCGCGCCAAGATCGAGCCGGAGCTCCGGAAGCTCAATGTGGCGCCGGTTGAAGTCGTGACGCCTGAAGGAAAGCCTGTCAGCTGATCGTCGCCGGGTCCGCAGCTCGCGGGCACAGGCTCGCTGCGGCACCCGGCCTACGTACCTGGGCGGGTTCCGCCGAGCGCCTCGTGCCGTGCGAAGGCGGACCCGCCACGCTATAATTCGGACTTTCCTAGTCGGATATGCCAGTCGCCATACCGGGGCTTCCTCGTACCGCTACGTCCATCGTTGACCTGATCGGCAATACGCCGTTGATCCGCCTGTCGGCCTTCGAGGCCGGCCTGCGCAACGTCGAGTTGTATGCGAAGGCCGAGTGGAAGAACCCGGGCGGCTCGGTGAAGGACCGGCCGGCGCTGCGCATGATCCAGGACGGCGAGAAGACGGGCGCGCTCACGCGCGACAAGGTCGTCCTCGACGCGACGTCGGGCAACACCGGCATCGCCTACGCCATGATCGGCGCCGCGCGCGGCTACAGAATCAAGCTGTGCGTGCCGAGCAACGTGACGCCCGAGCGCAAGCGGATCCTCAAGGCGTTCGGCGCCGAGATCGTGTTCACCGATCCGATGCAGGGATCGGACGGCGCCATCCTGAAGGCGCGCGAGCTGCATGCGGCGGAGCCGGACCTGTACTTCTACGTCGATCAGTACAACAACCCGGGCAACTGGCGATCGCACTACGACACGACCGCGCCGGAAATCATCGATCAGACCGGCGGCCGCATCACCCACTTCGTCGCCGGCCTCGGGACGAGCGGCACCTTCATCGGCGCCGGCCGCCGTTTCCGCGAGTTCAATTCGTCCATCCGTCTCATCTCGGTGCAGCCCGACTCGCCCCTGCACGGGCTCGAGGGGTTGAAGCACATGGAAACGGCCATCGTGCCGGGCATCTACGAGCCCGCGCTCGCGGACGAGGATCTCGGCGTGTCGACGGAGGACGCGTTCGAACTGACGCGCCAGCTGGCGCGCGGCGGACTGTTCGTCGGCATCTCGAGCGGCGCCAACCTCGTGGCCGCCCTCGAGGTGGCCAGGCGATCGCCCGATTCGGTGATCGTCGTGGTTTTCCCGGACGGCGGAGAGAAGTACCTGTCGGAGCGGTTCTGGGACGAGGCGCCTTCGCCCCTTCGCGGCTTCGGCGAGCCAGGGTCGCAGGGTTGATGGGGCTGCGGATAAACGCGGAGGTGGACTCGGCGATCCGCGCCCACGGCGCCGAGACCTACCCTGACGAGTGCTGCGGCGCGTTAATCGGCCGCGATGGGATCGTCACCGATACGCTGGCGCTGCCGAACACGACCGAGGACGGGCCGCGGCGCCGCTTCAAGGTGCGGCCGCAGGACTATCGCGCGGCCGAGGGGCGCGCAGGCCAGTTGGGCGCCGAACTGCTTGGTTTCTACCACTCGCACCCGGATCACCCGGCGAAGCCTTCGCAGACCGACCTCGACTACGCCTGGCCGTTTTTTTCGTACGTAATCGTTTCCGTCCTCGAAGGCGTCTCAGGGGACATGACGTCGTGGCGTCTGCGCGAGGATCGCTCGGCCTTCGATCAGGAGAATCTCGAATCGTAGGGGCCGGCCTTCAGGTTGGCCCAGAGCTCACTTATGCCTAACACCATTCACATCCCGACGCCGCTGCGTCCCTTCACCGAGAAGAAGGAATCGGTCGAGGTCACCGGCGCCACCGTCGGCGAGCTGCTTGCCGATCTGACGAAGAAGTACGAAGGCCTGCGCCGACATCTCTACGCGGACGACGGCCGGCTGCGGAACTTCGTGAACATCTACCTGAACGACGAAGACATCCGCTACCTCGAGAAGGAGAAGACGCCGGTGAAGCCGGGCGACTCGCTGAGCATCGTTCCCTCAGTCGCCGGCGGTGCGCCGACGACGACCGCGGACCCACGGGTCCCCGCCGCGGGCTCGAACGACCTCAACGCCGAGGAAATCAAGCGGTACTCGCGCCACCTGATCATGCCGGAGGTCGGCGTCGACGGGCAGAAGAAGCTGAAGGCCGGCAGCGTGCTGTGCATCGGCGCCGGCGGCCTCGGCTCGCCCGCCGCGATGTACCTCGCCGCCGCAGGCGTCGGCCGCATCGGCATCGTCGACTTCGACGTCGTCGACTTCAGCAACCTGCAGCGCCAGTTGTTGCACGGGACCTCGTCGGTCGGCCGCTCGAAGCTCGACTCCGCGAAGGATCGGCTGCGCGATCTCAATCCCCACATCGAGATCGATACCTACGAGACGACCGTCTCCTCGGACAACGCGCTGGATCTGTTCAAGCCGTACGACGTGATCCTCGACGGCACCGACAACTTCCCGACGCGATACCTGGTGAACGACGCGTGCGTGCTGGCGGGCAAGCCGAACGCCTACGGCAGCATCTTCCGCTTCGAGGGACAGGCGTCGGTGTTCGCGACGAAGGATGGCCCCTGCTACCGCTGCCTCTATCCCGAGCCGCCGCCGCCCGGGCTCGTGCCGAGCTGCGCCGAAGGGGGCGTCCTCGGCGTGCTGCCCGGCATCATCGGCGTCATCCAGGCCACCGAAGCGATCAAGTTGATCCTCGGCATCGGCGATCCGCTGATCGGCCGCTTCCTGATCTACGACGCGCTCAAGATGCGCTTCCGCGAGCTGAAGCTGCGCAAGGATCCGGACTGCCCCGTGTGCGGCACGCACCCGACGGTGACGAAGCTGATCGACTACGAGCAGTTCTGCGGCATCAGGCCCGAGCCGGCCGCCGCGCAGGCGACAGGAGCATCCGTGAGCGAGTGGGAAACGACATCGGTCGATTTGAAGAAGCGGATCGATGCGGGCGACGACGTCTTCATCCTCGACGTGCGCGAGCCGAACGAGTATCAGATCTGCCGGATTCCGGGCTCGGTCCTCATCCCCCTCGGGGAGCTGCCGCGGCGTTATGCCGAGCTGCCGAAGGACAAGGACATCGTCGCGCACTGCAAGATGGGCGGGCGCAGCGCCAAAGCCCAGGAGTTCCTGCAGTCGGTCGGGTTCAAGCGGGTGAAGAACCTCAGGGGCGGAATCCTGGATTGGATAGACAAGGTCGACCCGAGCCAGCCCAAGTATTAGGACAATTCCGACCTTTCTTGACGGAATTAGGGTTGACTCGATGTAAAATACGACGATCCTAGTCGGATATAGCGAGCGCCTGACGCGCGGGGTTGCGGTTGGGGGTTCGTGGCAGGCCGCCATGCTGAGACTGTCGAAGAAAGCCGATTACGCGCTGATGGCGATGAAGCATCTCGCCCAGAAGCGAGACGTCTCGTCGACGAGCGCCCGCGAGATTGCCGAGCAGTACGACATCCCGATCGAGTTGATGGCGAAGGTGCTGCAGCGGCTCGTGCGGATGCAGCTGCTGGCGTCCACGCAGGGGACGCGCGGCGGCTACATGCTCGGACGTCCGGCGACCAAGATCAGTGTGGCGGAAGTGATCGAGGCGATTGACGGGCCGTTCACCGTCACCGCGTGCTCGACCGACAAACACGACTGCGAACAGTTCGGCAAGTGCAGCATCCGCGATCCGCTGTGGGCGATTCGCGAGCGGATCGTCGCCGCGCTGGGAACCGTGACGATTGCGGAGATCGCCGCCGAGAGCGTGCCGGTCGCGGCCACGCACGCGGCGGTGCTCCATAACGCGAGACCGTAGGGTAGGTAGGGCGGGTCCCGCCGAGCAGCAGGTGCCAGGCGCTGGCGGACCCGCCGGAGAGAAATGATGAAGCTCCCGATTTACATGGATTACCACGCCACGACCCCGGTCGACCCGCGGGTGCTCGAGGCGATGATGCCCTACTTCACGCAGAAGTTCGGCAACGCGGCGAGCCGCAACCATCCGTTCGGATGGGAGGCCGAGGAAGCCGTCGAAGCGGCGCGCAAGCAGGTCGCCGACCTGATCGGCGCGAACCCGAAGGAGCTCATCTTCACGAGCGGTGCGACCGAGTCGAACAACCTGGCGATCAAGGGCGTCGCCGAGATGTACCGGGAGAAGGGCAACCACGTCATCACCTGCGTCACCGAGCACAAGGCGGTGATCGACACCTGCAAGAAGCTCGAGAAGCAGGGGCTGCGCGTGACCTACCTGCCGGTGCAGAAGGACGGCCGCATCGACCTCGACGAGCTGCGCGCGTCGATCACCGACAAGACGATCCTCATCACGATCATGACCGCCAACAACGAGATTGGCGTGATACAGCCCATCGCGGAGATCGGCGCCATCGCCAAGGAGAAGGGGATCCTCTTCCACACCGACGGCGTGCAGGCCGTGGGCAAGGTCCCGTTCGACGTGACGTCGCTGAAGGTGGACCTGGTCTCGATCAGCGGCCACAAAATTTACGGGCCGAAGGGCGTCGGCGCGCTCTACGTCCGCCGGCGCAACCCGCGCGTGCTGCTCGCGGAGCAGATCAACGGCGGCGGCCACGAGCGCGGCATGCGCTCGGGCACGCTCAACGTGACCGGCATCGTCGGCCTCGGCAAGGCCGCAGAGCTGTGCCGGCTGGAGATGGAGCAGGACACCGCGCGGCTGCGCAAGCTGCGCGACCGCCTGAACGCGCAGTTGCACAAGAACCTCGACGAGATCTACATCAACGGGTCGATGGAGCACCGGTTGCCGCACAACCTGAACATCAGCTTCGCCTACGTCGAGGGCGAGTCACTGCTGATGGGGATCAACGACGTGGCGGTCTCGTCGGGATCGGCGTGCACGTCCGCGAGCCTCGAGCCGTCGTACGTGCTGAAGGCGCTCGGCGCCGGCGACGACCTCGCGCACTCCTCGATCCGGTTCGGTCTCGGCCGCTGGACGACCGACGAAGAGGTCGATTACGTCGTCGACAAGCTGACGAAAGTGGTGCGGCGCCTGCGCGAGATGTCGCCGCTGTACGAGATGGTCAAGGAGGGTGTCGACCTCTCGAAGATGCAATGGGTGACGCATTAGGCGTACGTCTGTAGGGCGGCTCCTTCGGGACCCGCCAGGAGATGACAATGGCTTACTCAAACAAGGTCGTCGATCACTACGAGAACCCCCGCAACGTCGGGTCGCTGCCGAAAGACGACGTCAACGTCGGCACCGGGCTCGTCGGCGCGCCGGAGTGCGGCGACGTAATGAAGCTGCAGGTGAAGGTGAATCCCGAGACCGGGGTCATCGACGATGCGAAGTTCAAGACGTTCGGGTGCGGCTCCGCCATCGCCAGCTCCAGCCTCGCGACCGAGTGGCTGAAGGGGAAGACGGTCGACCAGGCGCTGGCGATCAAGAACACCGAGATCGTCGCGGAGCTGTCGCTGCCGCCGGTGAAGATTCACTGTTCGGTGCTCGCCGAGGACGCGATCAAGGCGGCGATTGCCGACTACAAGAAGAAGCAGGACGAGGCGAAGGGCGTGAAGGGCGTCGCCGAGCACGCGCAGCCGAGCGCGTAAAAGGACGGCTTCGGGCCGGGATCCGGGATCCGGGATCCGAAGTCAAAACACGTAGGGTCCGGCTTTAGCCGGACCACGGGGAACGATGATCCAGATATCCGAGACCGCCGCGAAGAAGATCAGGTCGCTGATGGCCAAGCAGGGCATCCGCGACGGCGGCCTTCGTGTGGGCGTGAAGGGGGGCGGCTGCTCCGGTCTCAGTTACACCTTTTCCTGGGAGCGCGAGCCGCGCCTCGGCGACGAGGTGTTCGAGGGGCCGGAGGGCGCGAAGATCTTCGTCGACAAGAAGAGCCATCTCTTTCTCGACGGCACCACGCTCGACTACGACACCGAGCTCCTGAGCAAGGGATTCGTCTTCCACAACCCGAACGCGAAATCGACGTGCGGCTGTGGAAGCTCGTTCGGCGCATGAATGACTCGCGACCCCATCCCGGTTCGTGCCTCCTCTACGCTCGAGTGCCGTAACTGCGGCGCCGGCGCGCCCGTTGATGAGCACTTCTGCCCGCAGTGCAGCCGCATCCTCGCGCTCGGGCGGCACGGCGACTACTTCTCGTTCCTCGGTCTGCCACGCAAGCTGGTGATTGATCCGGCCGATCTCGAGCGGCGCTTCCGCGACCTGAGCCGCAAGTTTCACCCCGACTACTTCTACAACGCGGCGCCGACCGAACGGCTGGCCAGCCTCGAGCGCTCGTCGTACCTGAACGACGCGTATCGCGCGTTGAAGAACCCCGTGTCGCGCGTGGAGCATCTGCTCGCGATTGAAGGGCTGCCGCCGGCGAAGGCCGAGGACCCCTCGACAGGCTCCGGGCAGGGGGGTGGCAAGGTGCCGCCGTCGCTGCTCGAGGAGGTCTTCGCGCTGAACGAGGAGCTCGACGAAATCCGCGAGCGGCGTGAAGCCGGCGCCGACCCGGAAACGCTCCGCGCACGGCTGGCGAAGGCGCGCGCGCCGATCGACGCGAGGCGCGACGAGCACGAGCAGCAGCTGCAGGGGCTGAGTGCGCGCTGGGACAGCCAGGAGGGCGCGCCCCCTGCCGAGAAGCGCGCCACGCTCGATGCCTTGCGTGAGCGTCTCCTGGAGCGCAACTACATCAACAACCTGCTTGCGACCATCGAACGCGAGGTCGCGGGCCTGGCCGGCAGCGGGCAGCCGGCGGCGGGCAGTCATGGGTAAGGTCGTCGGCATCGATCTCGGGACGACCAACAGCCTCGTCGCCTACGTGGACGGCGACCGGCCTGTCGTCATCCGCGACGAGAGTGGCGACGCGCTCGTGCCGTCCGTTGTCTCGGTGGGCGAGGACGCGACGATTTTCGTCGGCCGCGAGGCGCAGCGGCGGCTGCTGGCGGCGCCGTCGCGGTCGGTCTATTCCGTCAAGCGTTTCATGGGGCGCGGCATCGACGACGTGCGCGGCGATGCGGCGCTGCTGCCGTTCCGCATTTCCGGCGAGCCCGGCGGCGTCGTCCGGATCGGCGTCGCCGATCGCGAGTTCACGCCGCCGGAAGTTTCGGCATTCGTGCTGCGTGAGCTGAAGCACCGCGCCGAGGAGCATTTCCGCAAGCAGGGCGAGTTCGACTTCGAGGTCGATCGCGCGGTCATCACCGTGCCGGCCTACTTCAACGACGCGCAGCGCACCGCAACGCGCGACGCGGGACGCCTCGCCGGCCTCGAGGTGCTGCGCATCATCAACGAGCCGACCGCCGCCTCGCTCGCCTACGGGCTGGACAAGCGGAACCGCGGGACGATCGCGGTCTACGACCTTGGCGGCGGCACGTTCGACATTTCGATCTTGAAGGTCGAGGACGGCGTGTTCCAGGTTTTGTCGACCAACGGCGACACGCACCTCGGCGGCGACGACATCGATCGTCTGCTCGTCGAGATGGTGATGTCCGAGCTCTCCGCCCCTGTGGGGCGAGCCTTGTCAGGCTCGCCCGGCGGACCCGAAGGGTCCGCCCCACAGGTTATCGAAACCATCCGCCGCGCGGTCATCCAGGGGAAGTGGGATCTCTCCGAAGTCGAGGAGACGGAGATTCTCATCGAGCCGTCGCCGGCCGTCCCCGCCGGCTATCGCCGGCGCATCACGCGCGCCGACTTCGAGCGCATCATCCATCCGCTCGTCGACCGCACGCTGGATCCCTGCCGCCAGGCGCTGGCGGACGCCGGCCTGCAGCCGAAGGACATCGACGAAGCGGTGCTCGTCGGCGGCTCGACGCGCATCCCGCTCGTCCGGCGCATGGTCGAGGAGCTGTTCGGCCGCACACCGCACAGCGAGCTCAACCCCGACGAGGTCGTGGCGCTCGGCGCCGCCGTCCAGGCCGACATCCTCGTCAGCGGCCGCCGCGAGATGCTGCTGCTCGACGTCACCCCGCTGTCGCTCGGCATCGAGACGATGGGCGGCGTGGTGTCGAAGATCATCCTGCGCAACTCCACGATTCCCGCCAGCGGCCGCGAGATGTTCACCACCGGCGTCGACAACCAGACCGGCGTCGACATTCACGTCCTCCAGGGCGAGCGCGAGCTGGCCGTTGACTGCCGTTCGCTCGCGCACCTGCACCTGCGGGGCATTCCACCGATGGTCGCCGGCCTGCCGCGTATCGAGGTCCGCTTTCAGATCGACGCCAACGGCATCCTCAGCGTCGCCGCACGCGAGCTGCGCACCGGCATCGAGCAGACGATCGAGGTGAAGCCGTCGTACGGGCTGACCGACCAGGAAGTGGAGCGGATGCTCATCGAGTCGTTCGAGCACGCCGAAGCCGATTTCGAGGCGCGGCTCCTCATCGACGCGCGCAACGAGGGCGAGAGCGTCGTGCAGGCGACCGAGAAGGTCCTCCGCCGCCTGGATCTGGACGGCGCCGGCGCGGGGGTGTTCGAGCCGGGCGAGCGCGAGCGGATCAACGCGGCGCTCATCGGCCTCAAGGCCGTCATGGCCGGAACCAGCCGCGAAACCATTCACGACTGGACGCACGCGCTCAATCACGTCACGCAGCGCCTCGCCGAGGTGACGATGAACCGCACGGTGCGCGAGGCGCTCGCCGGCAGGAATGTGAAGGACGTTTAGCGGAGCCGCAATGCCCAAGGTCACTTTCATCAAGGACGGCAAGGAAACCACCGTGGAGTTCGAGAAGGGCAAGCTCCCGTACGAGCACCACGGGCTGCCCGAATCGTTTCTCGACGTGGCAATGAACTTCGGCGTTCCGCTGGAGCACGCCTGCGGCGGCAGCTGCGCCTGCACGACCTGTCATCTCTATGTGCGCGAGGGCGAACAGAATCTCAGCGAACCCGAGGACAAGGAGCTCGACCGGCTCGACACCGCGTGGGACCTGCGGACGAACTCCCGGCTCGGCTGCCAGGCCGTGATCAACGGCGATGTGGTCGTCGAGTTCCCGATGTATACGCGCAATTACGTGCAGGAGGGCGGTGCGATTCAACTCGGCAAGTCGGACCAGCCCGACGAGGCGAAGAAAGCGGCGGAGGTGCGGCCGTGAAGTGGGTCGACGCCGAGGACATCGGTATCGCCCTCAACGAAAAGTTCCCCGAAATCGACCCGCTTACCGTAAGATTCACGGACCTGCGCGAGCGGGTCCTTCAACTCGACGGGTTCGACGACGACCCGAAGACCTCGAACGAGCCGAAGCTCGAGGCTATCCAGATGGCTTGGTACGAGGAATGGAAGGAAGACCACTAGGAGTGAGCTGACGTCTCAACGGCCATGCATCTCATGCGGGTGGTACTGATCGGGTTGCTGGTTCTGGGCGCTGCAAATGCGGCGTCGGCGCAGCAGGCGCCGGTCGACGTGAAGCGCCTGCCGATCGATCTCTCGCGGGTGACCACCCAGCTGCGGCAATCGGCCGCCACCGAGTCTCACAACGGGCTGCACATCCGCTACACCGTCGACGTCTACGGCGAGGCGCCCCGCCTCGAGCTCTTCACCAAGCAGGACAACCTCACGAGCGGCCCGGTGCCGTACGGCGCGCCGACGCACCGCGAGTTCATCGAGCATGTGACCCCCATCGAGTACCGCGCGCCTGCCGCGAACTTCGCCGCGCTCATCGCGTGGCTGACGCAGAAAGCCGCCAAGAAATAGGATCGGCCAGTGCGCATCCTCGTCGTCGCCGCGACGGCCGCGGAGATCGCTCCGTTTGTCGCCGGGCTCCGCTTCCGCGGCGATGGCGATGCGCGCGTGACGATCTACGACCGGGACTCGCACGAGATCCACGTTCTGACGACCGGCGTCGGCATGGTCGCGACCGCGGCCTGGTGCTCGCGCGTGCTCGCGGCGCACGACTACCACATGGCGTTGAACCTTGGCGTCTGCGGCAGCTTCGATCCGGAGTTGCCGGCCGGCGCGGTCGTGCACGTCATCACGGAACAGTTCCCCGAGCTCGGCGCGCAGGACGGTGACGGGTTTCTCACGGCGGACGAGTTGAGCCTCGTCGGCAGGAACGAGTTCCCCTTCCAGTCGGGGCGGCTGATGAACCCCGGGCCGCCGGACAACGACGTGCTGCTGCGTCTGCCCGGCGTCCACGGCATCACGGTCAACACCGTGCACGGCAGCGAGCAGGCAATTGGCGCCGTCCGCAAGCGGTGCAATCCGCAGGTCGAGAGCATGGAAGGCGCCGCGTTCATGTACGCCTGCCTGATTCACCAGATTCCGTTCGCCGAGGTGCGCGCGGTGTCGAACGTGGTGGAAAAGCGGAATCGCGCCGCCTGGAAGCTGAGCGAAGCGATCGATAATCTCAACATCACGGCACAGCAGATCGTGGACTGCGCATGAGACTGACGCTCGCCTTCTCGCCCTGCCCGAACGACTGCTTCATGTTCGACGCCGTCGTGAGCCGGCGCATCGACCTCGAGGGGCTGGAGTTCGACGTGCGGCTGGCGGACGTCGAGGCGCTGAACAAGGCGGCGTTCGCGGGCGAGGTCGACGTCTCGAAGCTGAGCTATCACGCGTATGCCTACTGCGCGCGCGAGTACGTCCTGCTCGACGCGGGGAGCGCGCTCGGGCGCAACTGCGGCCCGCTGCTCATCTCGAAGCGAACGATCCCGCGGGAGGAGGTCGCATCGGGCGGGCTGCGCATCGCGATTCCAGGGAAGTACACCACGGCGAACTTTCTCCTCGGGCTCGCGTTTCCCGGTGCACGCGACAGGACGGAGCTGCTGTTCTCGGACATCGAGGCCGCGGTGCAGGACGGCCGCTTCGACGCGGGGCTGATCATCCACGAGAACCGCTTCACCTATGCGGCGAAGGGGCTGCAGAAGATCGTCGACCTCGGCGAATTCTGGGAGACGGAGACCGGCGCGCCGATTCCTCTCGGCGGCATCGTCGTGCGGCGCTCGCTGCCGGAGCCGGTCAAGCAGGCGGTCAACCGCGTCGTGCGGCGAAGCGTCGAGTACGCGTTCGCGCATCGCGCCGCCAGCCTGCCGTTCGTCCGCGAGCACGCGCAGGAGATGAGCGAGCCGGTGATGTATCAGCATATCGACCTGTACGTGAACGACTACTCCGTCGATCTCGGCGCCGAGGGACGTCGCGCGGTGCAGCTGCTGTTCGACCGGGCCAGGGCCCTCGGGGTCGTCCCCTCGATCGAGGGACCGCTCTTTCTCGACGAAAGCCGCGTGCGCGTGTGACGCGCGGCGAGGCGCTGGCGCTGCTCGTCATCGGCGCCGTGCTGCTCGCCTGGTCGGGCATCGCGCCGGCCGACCGCACGACGTGGGTTCTCGAGGTCTTTCCCATCTTCATCGCCGTGCCCGTGCTGCTGGCCACCGCGCGGCGGTTTCCGTTGACGCCGCTCGCCTATCGGCTGATCTTCGTGCACGCGCTGATCCTGATGCTCGGCGGCCACTACACCTACGCGCAGGTGCCGCTCGGCTTCTGGATGCAGCGCGCCTTCGGCTTCACGCGCAATCATTACGACCGCATCGGGCATCTGGCGCAGGGGTTCGTGCCGGCGATCGTCGCGCGCGAGATTCTCGTCAGGCGTTCGCCGCTTCGCCCCGGCAGGTGGCTGTTCTTCATCGTCCTGTGCGTGTGCCTGGCGATCAGCGCCTGCTACGAGTTCATCGAGTGGTGGTCGGCGCTGATCGGCGGCAGCGCGGCCGACGCGTTTCTCGGCACCCAGGGCGATCCGTTCGATACACAGGCCGACATGCTGATGGCGCTGATCGGCGCGTTCACCGTACAGGTGCTGCTCGCGCGCCTGCACGATCGGCAGATCGCGCAGAAACTGCGACCTTGAGTCGGCCCATCAGCGAGTCGGAGTCGGCTACAACGCGTATCCGACTCCGACTCGAAGGATCTCGTGCAGTTGCTGGACGCCGTCGGTCAGCGCCGCGGGTCCGGGCTGGAGGATGAGCGCCGACTTGATTTCGTAGATGCGGCCGGCCTGCACGGCTGGCAGCACGTCCCACCCCGGGCGCGACGCGATCTTCTCCTTCTTCACCGCCTTGCCGCACCACGACGCGACGATGACGTCGGGCGCCCGGCGGACGACTTCGTCGGGCTCGACAGTGCGATCCTTCGCCAGGCTGGCGTGGCGGAGCTCGGGAAAGATTGGCTCGCCTCCGGCAATCTCGATCAGCTCTTCGACCCACTGAATCCCGGAGATGAGCGGCCCGTCCCACTCCTCGAAGTAGACGCGCGGCCGCCGGGCGAGCCGTGCCGCCTGCTCGCGGATGCGATCGAGGCCCGCTTCGAGCCGCGACGCCAGCGCCTCCGCCCGCTCGGCGCGGCCGATCAGGCCTCCCAGCATGCGAATCATCTGCAGGATCTCCGCGACGCTGCGCTGGTTGAACAGCACGACGCTGTATCCGCGCCGCGCGAGCTCCGCCGCGATCTCTGCCTGCAGATCGGAAAACGCGAGCACCAGGTCCGGGCGCAGCGCCTCGATCTTGTCGAACCGCGCGTTGATGAAGGCCGAGACGCGCGGCTTCTGCCGCGCCTCGGGCGGCCTGACCGTGTAGCCCGACACGCCGACGACCCGTTCGCCCTCCCCCAGGAGGTACAGCGTCTCGGTCGTCTCTTCGGTCAGGCAGACAATGCGAGTCGGATAAGGTTCGCCCATGTAGGGATCCGCACGTTACCGGCCCGGACCTTTCGGCTCCGCGACCAGGAACGCATCGGGATGCAGGGCGCGCGCGAGCGTGTCCGCCGCGCGCCCAAGCCGCGGACCGGCAGCGAGCAGGTAGTCGCCGTATAGAAGGTGGACGCGGTTGTTGCGTACGGCAGGGACCGACGCGAGCAGGTTCCAGACCGCGCGCTCGCGCTGCAGTGTCGCGGTGGCCGGCTGGTTGCCGGGCTTCAGCTCGACGATCACGTCGGGCGCGCGGACGATCATCGTCTCGTTCGACGGCTGCACCGACTCGCGCTTGATGTCGGCGAACAGGTCGTCTCCGCCCGCGATGTCGAGCAGCTCGTGGAGGAAGCCGACGCCGCCGCTGACGTACACGCCGCGCAGCGCGCCCATGTCCCTGCCGATCACCAGCATCGTCCGTGGACGCGGCCGTCCGCGCACGCGCGCGCGAATCGTATCGAGCTGTGCCTGCAGATCGCCAACGGCGCGGTCGCCGTCCGCCGTCCGCCCGGCGAGCCGCGCAACGTCGCGCATCGTCTGCAGCACGTTGCCGATGCCCGCGTGGCGATAGGCGTAGACGCGGATGCCGGCGCGCGCGAACTGGCCCTCGAGCTCCGTCTGCGAGCCGTAGACGATGACAAGGTCCGGCCGCAGCGCAAAGATCCGTTCGGTGTCAGGGTCGAGCAGCGCACCCACGCGCGGCAGCGCCTTCGTTTCGGGAGGGAAGTCGTCGTAGGAGCTGACGCCGACGACTTGCGGGCCCGCGCCGATCGCGAAGAGTATTTCGGTGACGTTTGGCACGAGCGAGATGATTCGCCGGGCTCCGTTGTCCTGAACCTGCGGGGCGAATGCTGTCGGGTTCGCCCGGGCGAGCCTGATCAGGTCCGCCCCGCTCAACACCACGACGGCGCAGACGGCGGCGATCAGCTTTTTCTGACGAGCAGCCATAGGAAGAACGGCCCTCCGAGCAGCGCGGTGACGACGCCGACCGGCACTTCGACGGGCGCGAGCACGGTCCGCGCGACGAGATCGCAGCCGACGAGAAACGCCGCCCCGAAGAGCGCGGACGCCGGCAGCACCAGCCGGTGATCCACCCCGACCATCAGCCGCACGAGGTGCGGCACGACGATGCCGACAAAGCCGATGGGGCCGGCCAGCGACACGGCGGCGCTCGTGGCGAGCGACGAGCTGAGGAAAGCGAGGCGCTGCGTGCGCGCGACATCGACGCCGCGCGTGGAGGCGGTGTCGGCGCCGACGCTCAGCAGGTTCAGCGAGCGCGGCAGCACGGCGAACATCGCGAACGCAAGCAGGACGAGCGGGAGTGAGGCGACGATCGGCTCGAAGCTGCCGACGTCGAGGTCGCCCATCAGCCAGCGGACGGTGCGATAGGTCTGCGTGAAGTCCGCCATGTACTGCACGAACAGGATGAGCGCGGAGAAGAACGAGTTCAGCGTGACGCCGGCGAGCAGGAGCACCGCCGTCGACATCGTGCGTCCGGGCCGGGTCGCCAGCGCGTACACGATCGCCGCCGCGAGCAGCGCTCCCGCCAGGCTCGCCACCGGCACCGGCGACAGCACGCCGATGGTGACGGTCGCCCCGAACGTGATGACGAGGATGGCGCCGAGCGCGGCGCCCGCCGAGACCCCCAGCGTAAACGGCGTGGCGAGCGGATTCCGCAGCAGCGCCTGCATGACGACGCCCGCCGTCGCGAGTGTCGCGCCGACCACGGCGCCGCTGAGCACGCGCGGCATGCGGGCGACGAAGAAGATCTGCGCGTCCACGTTGTCGGCGAACGGGATCGAGCGGTCGAAGGCGCGCGCCAGGCTGATGTGCGTGCTGCCGACCAGTGGCGCCAGCACGCATACCGCGGCCGCCAGCGCGCCGTACCCGAGAAGGATCGCAGTCAGGCGCACCTGGATGCCGCCCTGGGGGCGTGGCGTTGTTGCCGCGGCGGGCATCATGTCGACCGCCCCACGGGAACGACGGTCAGGTGGCCGGCCCGCTGATGGAACTGCACGTCGGCGTCCACGTCGTACAGCCGTCGAACCATCGCGCCCGTCAGCACGTCGCTCGTCGGCCCCTGCGCGAGCACGAGCCCCTCTCGCATCACCACGAGCCGATCGCACAGCGACGCCGCCAGGTTCAGGTCGTGCGTCGCGAGCACCATCGTGACTTTCCGATCGCGGTTGAGACGCGCGAGCAGGCCCGCCACTTCGAGCTGGTAGCCGAGGTCGAGCGACGCCGTCGGCTCGTCGAGCAGGAGAATCTCGGTCGCCTGCGCGAGCGCGCTCGCGATGATCACGCGTTGCTTCTCGCCGCCGCTGAGCGTCATGTAGTTGCGCGCGGCGAGGTGCGCCGTGCCGGTGGCGTCGAGCGCTTCATGCGCGGCCTCGAAGTCCGCCGGCCCTTCGAGCTGGAACACGCCGAGATGCGGGTGGCGCCCCATCATCACCATTTCCGTGACGCTGTACTCGAAGGCGGGATGGGTTTCCTGCGGGACGACGGCGATGTGCCGGGCGAGCTCGCGGCGCGTCATCGCCGCCAGCGGCCGCTCCCCGAGCGTCACGCGGCCGGTTCGCGGACGCAGCACGCCGCAGAGCAGCTTCAGCAATGTCGTCTTGCCGCAGCCGTTGGGGCCGAGCAGCCCGGTCAGCGAGCCTGGCGTGATGTCGACGGACGCGTCCGACAGCAGGAACCCGCTGTCACCGTATCCGAAAGATACGGCGTCGGCGCGCAGCATTCGGTCTCCCTCCGGCGTCTCGCGCGCCGGTCAAGACAAGAGCCGCGGGCAGGTTTCCTGACTTGTGCCGAAGCACTTACAGTGGCGGGACCGTCCGGGCTTTTCACCCGGTTCCCCTGCTTCCCGGGCCGAGTCGGTTGTGGCCTAGGAATATAGCACGTAGAATTTTGAGCAACCCGTGAACTCACGAATCCAGGCAGCCGGGCTGGCGGTCATCGACGAGAAGCTGCGCGCGCAGGAGCGCCTCACGCTGGACGAGGGCGTCGCGCTGTTCCGCGCGCCCGATCTCCTCGCCGTCGGAGCGCTGGCGAACCGCGAGCGCGAGAAGCGACACGGCGCCCGGACCTACTTCAACTACAACCTGCGGCTCGAGCCGACCAACGTCTGCGTGGCCAGCTGCCTGTTCTGTTCGTTCGCGCGGCTCCAGCCGTCCGACGCGGCCGCGTACACGATGTCGCTCGAGCAGGCATGGGACAAGCTTCGCCGCCGCGCCAGCCAGCCGCTCACCGAGCTCCACATCGTCAACGGCCTGAACCCGCACCTGCCGTTCGACTACTACACGGAGCTGCTGCGCGGCTTCAAGCGCATCCGCCCCGAGATTCACCTGAAGTGCTTCACCGCCGTCGAAATCGCGTTCTTCGCGGATCTCTACTCGATGACCGACGAGCAGGTGCTGCGGGAGCTCATCGCGGCAGGCCTCGACTCGCTGCCCGGCGGCGGCGCGGAGATCTTCGCCGAGCGTGTGCGCAAGAAGATCTGCCACGACAAGTGCGACGCGGACAGGTACCTGTCGATCCATCGCACCGCGCATCGCCTGGGCCTGCGTACCAACGTAACGATGCTCTACGGCCACATCGAGACGATGGAGGAGCGCGTCGATCACATGATCCGCGCGCGGGCGCTGCAGGACGAGACGGGGGGCTTCCAGGCGTTCATCCCGCTGGCGTTCCACCCGGACAACAACCAGATGCGCAAGCTGCCGGCGCCGAGCGCGGCCGACACGCTGCGCGTGCACGCCGTGGCGCGGCTGATGTGCGACAACATCCCGCACATCAAGGCGTTCTGGATTGCGACCGGAGTCGACGTGGCGCAGACCGCGCTCTGGTTCGGGGTGGACGATCTCGACGGGACGGTGCAGGAGGAGAAGATTTATCACATGGCCGGCTCGCCGACTCCCGAAGGGATGACGACGGCGCAGCTCACCCGGCTGGTGCGTGCGGCCGGCCGTGAGCCGCTCGAGCGCGACACGCTCTACAACATCGTCAACACCTTCGCGGAGGCCGTTTAGGCCGACGGGTCCGCGTTCGCCTGGATCCTGCGCTCCGCGGAACCCGTCCTACATACTGCTCACCTATCGCCGACCAATTTGCTCTCCTATAATTTTTCTATAACCCACATGGCAACCCTGATCCCTCTCCTCACGGAGTTCGAGAAGGACCACATCTCGGAGCGGCAACCTCTGCCGGAGAAGTACCTCGGCCTTTCAGACGCCGAGATGGAGACCCGCATTGCCGCCGCTCGAGCCAGGCTTGGCAGCCGGCTCGTCATCCTGGGCCATCACTATCAGCGTGACGAGGTCATCAGGTTCGCCGACTACACCGGCGACTCGTTCAAGCTCGCGAGCCAGATCGCGAATCGTCCGGAGGCCGAT